>ERZ773109.403-NODE-403-length-24876-cov-19.607631_pt1 | contig 24876 bp, 27 predicted proteins | sample MGYA00580569_ERZ773109 | MGnify/ENA primary metagenome ERZ773109 (study PRJEB29015, sample SAMEA2737852) | human gut metagenome | biome: human gut; feature: human-associated habitat; material: faeces | place: China | collected 2012 ...
GCACGCCGCCAGCGTTCGTCCTGAGCCAGGATCAAACTCTCCATGATAGATTGTTCGTTTGGCTCTTTATTTCTTGCCTTACTCATTAAAATTGCTCGGTATTGCTACCTCGCACATCGGCTTGATTCGTTCGCTGTACTGTTCAGTTTTCAAAGAATCATCGCTCTTCAAGCGACTTGATTATCATATCACGAAGTTTTCGTTTTGTCAAACTCTTTTTTAGAAGTTTTTCAAACTGTTTTTTCGTGATGCTGTGTAACAGCTTCATGATAATATCACATTTGCTTTTCTCTGTCAACAGCTTTTTATTTTTCTTTCAGCTGTCTCAAGATTCAGCGTAATAAATTATAGCAATTACGCCTTCCTCTGTCAAGAATATTTTTGATTTTTGTTAAAAAAGGCTTGTTTCCCTGTCTATCCAGCTTTCCTGCCGGGCGTTTTTAATTTCATCTCTCCTTTCTGCTTCGCCCAGAAGGAGGGGGGAAAAGGGGTTATGCTGCTTCCTGTTTTCCATTACGGCTGCCCTGTTTTCATTGGCATAGCAGTAGCGGCAGAAATGGGCGCAGCTGCTGTAGGCGCCTATGTCATGGCCCAGAAGGCAGGCGCATCCTTTTCTGACATGCCTGTTTTCATAGGAGGGAATTTTGAGGGCTGCGCCCAGAAGGTCTTCCACTTTTTCCTTTGTGAGGCACCCTGTGGTATCCACTCCCAGGGCTGCGAATGATGGATTTTCCAGGCAGGAAACCAGTTTCATGCCGTGTTTTCCTGCTATGTCCACAAATTTTTCTACCAGGAAGAGCTGGTTTTCATGGCTTACACGGCGGGCCATGGGAAAATTCCTGAGAGTTTTCCCGTAGAGGTCAATGAAGCTGAAAATGCAGGTATAGGTATATCCTTCCAGTGCTTCTGCCAGGGTGGAAAAAGCGCGGATATGATAATTGATGTCGTAATTTCCCCAAAGAAGCACCGGGTCATAGCGCCAGCACAGATGGGACGGTCCAAGGCGGTCTGACAGGGTGCGAAAAAACTCGATAATTTTCTTTTTATCCGGCACCTGGGGCTCTATATCTTTCCCGTAAGGGGTAATGGTTACATGCCAGAGCTGCTGGAAAGGCGAAAGTATATCTCCATAGGGCAGAAGGGGACCCGGATTTTTGGTGCAGAAACAAATGAGGTCCACCACTTCCGGATGCAGTGCATAGCAGGTGACCTGGGAATGGTGGAAAGGATTTCTTACCATGACGAATCCATCTTTCAGTCGGTTCAGAAACCAGGGAGTGTAAAAGGCAGGGATGTCGGTGCGCTGCCCCGTATTGATAATCATAGCTTCCTATTCCTTTTCTTCATTTTCCAGGCAGATGGCTTCTGCTTCTTTCAGCCACTTTTCCCGAAGGGAGGTAGGCGAAAGCATTTTCACCCGCTTTCCCTGGCTCAGGAGCCACATGAGGATACCGTCGCCGCGGATGACGTCGGTGATAAGGAAACTGCCGTCTTTCTGGGCTTTTGCTTTGGCTGTAGGCAGCCTGTCCAGCACGGCTTCCAGGCTGGGGCCTCTATAGAGGAAACGGATATGCTCGGGTCTTCCGCCATACATATACTGGATGCTGTTTTTGAAAATGCCTTCTCTGAAGCGCCTGCCGTAATTGACGGTAAAAGATTCGCCAGTATCCATAAGGCTGCTCATATGGTCCAGCCGATAGACCCGCGTATCGGCGCCGGCCAGCTTTTCTTCTGCCTTCGGTATGCCTACCACGTAGAAATAGTACTCTGAGAAAAGGACTCCTTCCGGACAGATTTCATGGGGACTTGCTTCTTTTTCCCCCTGCCGCCGGTAATCGAAGGAAAGGACATGGTGTTTTCTCACCGCTCCTGCCGCGGTCCACAGGTTCTCCACATCCGGCTTTTCGTGGGCTGGGTCCAGGTAGTCGAAAAGTTCGCCTCGTATATATCGTTCCACTTCTTTTTTGTCAGTGCCCAGTACCGCTGACTGCAGGAGACGGCGGAGCAGGGATTCCAGTTCCTTTTTATGAAAAGCCCGGCTGGCAAGAAGGATTTTTCCGATGGCATAGAGTTCACTGGGGCGGATCATTTCTTCTTCCAGTTCGCGAATGCGGTAGACTTTCCTGGCCCGGTCATAGTAGAGTTCCCGGTGCACATGGTCCTGCTCTTCCCTTTCCGCCAGGTATTTCCTGATTTCTGCCAGATATCGGCTGGCGGTCCGCAGATTGACGCCAAAGGTTTCCACCATTTCCTGCCTGCTCACCGAACCACCCCGGCTCAGCCGATCCCACAGGAAAAGGACTCGTTCCGTTTTCTTATCATCCCGATCTGTTTCTTTCTCTGTCATAACTATTCCCTGCCTCTCTTGTCCTCTATGGAAGCGCTGATGAACGCATGGCCTGCTTTGATTCTTATAAAAGCAGGTTCTATGGATGAATCAGTACTTCCCTATGTCTATATCTATCTTTAAAAGATCCATTTCTTGTAATACCTGTACTAAATAATTATAACAGATTCAATATATTTTCAAAAGGAGAAAAGACGATAAAGTAACCATGATAAAAAGCTGCGGAATCTTCCTGTGATTCCGCAGCTTTTTATCATGGCTCTTTTATCGGAAGGTCAGTACTTCTTTCAGAGGCTTTCTTTCGTTGGCCGCCGGAATGACTACCGGATGACCGACGCCAATGATGGCAGATACGTCATACTCTTCGGGGAGGGAAAGAATTTCCCTGATTTTTTCTTCATCATAGCGGCCCATAATCAGTGTTCCCAGTTCCAGCGCATTGGCGGCCAGGCAGAAATGAGCAGCTGCTACACCGGCATCAAAGGACTGCCAGTGAGTTCCTTTTGTGGTCGATGGCGTGCCGTCGGGCTCGAAGCCGGAAAGGCCTTTGATGGCGCAGAGCACCACCAGTGCCGGTGCGGCATGAATGTTTTCTGTATTCCATGGAAATTTCTTCGTGCAATCATCGGCAATCTTATTTTTCAGTTCTTTGTCCAGTACTGCCACATACCGGATGGGCTGGGTATTCTCCCAGCACGATGCCATCTGGGCGATTTCCACCACATTTTCAATTTCCTGGGCTGAAATCGGTTCATCGGTGTATTCCCTGATGCTTCTGCGTGAAATCAGACATTGAATTGCGTCCATTTTTTCCTCCTGCTGCTGCCCCTTTACATAACAGATAATCAATCATTTACCTCTGTTTATTTTATCATAAAAGGGGCCGGTCTTCAGCCGCTTCCCTATCTCCCAAGATGGGTTTATCCAAAATAAAAAGGTCTTTTGCCACGGAATGGCAAAGGGCCTTTTTATTTTTCATTACATCATTGAAAGAATGTATGAATCAGTGAAGATGCTGAAGGATGGCTTCTGTCATGCCTTCACCGTCCACCTTTTTCATGCCTTCTCTGTAAATATCGCCGGTACGGTATCCGTCTTCCAGGGTGTGATTCACCGCTTTCTCAATGGCATCAGCTGCCCGGTCTTCGTTGAAGGAGTAGCGGAGCATCATAGCGGCAGAAAGAATGGTGGCAATGGGATTGGCAATCCCTTTTCCTGCAATATCGGGGGCGGAACCGTGAATCGGTTCGTAGAGGCTTGTTTCCTTCCCGATGGAAGCGGAGGGCAGCATGCCGATGGAGCCGGAAAGGACGGCTGCTTCGTCGGAAAGGATGTCGCCAAACATGTTGCTTGTCACCACCACGTCAAAGAAAGAGGGATGGATGGCAAACTGCTGGGCGCAGTTATCCACATACATGTGGTCCAGCTGGATGTCCGGATATTCTTCGTCATGCACCCGGACAGCCGTCCTTCTCCACAGGCGGGACGAGGCCAGTACGTTGGATTTGTCCACGCTTGTCACATGGCCGTGGCGCTTTCTGGCTGCTTCCATGGCAAAGCGGGTAATTCTTTCCACTTCAGGGACGGAGTAGCTTTCTACGTCCCAGGCCCGTTCCACGCCGTCATTGATTTCCGATTCGCACCGTTTTCCGAAATAAATACCGCCCACCAGTTCCCGGACAATCATAATGTCGGTGCCTCTGGCAATTTCGGGCTTCAGCGGTGAGTATTCAATCATGGAATCCTGGATTTTCACAGGACGAAGGTTCACATAGAGGCCCAGGGATTTCCGAAGGCCCAGGATGGCCTTTTCCGGCCGCAGTGATGGTTCCAGGTGGTCCCACTGGTCTCCGCCTACGGCGCCGAAGAGGATGCCGTCTCCCTTCCGGCAGGCGTTGACCGTTTCCTCCGGCAGCGGCACGCCGTACTTGTCATAGGCCGTACCGCCGGCATCTTTCCATTCATAGGTGAAATCTAAATGGTAAATTTCATCCGTCTTTTTTAAGATTTCCACAGCGGCATCGGTGACTTCCCTGCCAATGCCGTCTCCCGGGATAACTACGATATGCTTTCCCATATTACCGATACTCCTTTACGTACTGAATCAATCCGCCTGCTTTGGCAATGTCCTGGATAAAACCAGGAAGCGGCGTTGCCTGAAAGGTTTCTCCTGTAGTGATATCCCTGATTTTTCCGGAGGAAAGATCCACAGACAGTTTGTCTCCTGCATGAATCCGTTCCACATTATCACCGATTTCCATGAGAGGCAGTCCTACATTAATCCCGTTTCTGTAAAAAATCCGGGCAAAGGAAGCAGCAATAACCACCGGTACACCGCAGGCTTTGATAGCCACCGGTGCATGCTCTCTGGAAGAGCCGCAGCCGAAATTCTTTCCGCCTACCATAATGTCTCCGGGTCTGACTTTTTGGGCAAAGTCTTTATCAATGTCCACCATGCAGTGTTTAGCCAGTTCCTTTGGATCAAAGGTATTGAGGTACCGGGCCGGAATAATCACGTCGGTATCGATATTATCTCCGTAGCGCCAAACTTTTCCTTCTAAAACAGCCATTATTCCACCTCCCTGGGAGCAGCAATCCGTCCCATCACAGCACTGGCAGCAGCCACCTGCGGGCCGGCCAGGTAAATTTCAGAATCTGTAGGTCCCATACGGCCTATGAAGTTGCGGTTCGTTGTGGAAACGCATCTCTCCCCGCTGGCCAGGATGCCCATGTATCCGCCAAGGCAGGGGCCGCAGGTCGGTGTGGACACCGCGCAGCCTGCGTTGATAAAGGTGTCAATGTAGCCTGCATGCATGGCGGCAAGGTAAATGGCCGGGGTGGCGGGAATCACGATGCAGCGTACCCGTGGATGTACTTTGTGTCCTTCGAAGATACGGGCTGCAATAGCCAGATCTTCCAGCCGTCCATTGGTACAGGAACCGATAACCACCTGATCAATGGGGATGTCTCCAAAGGTGCCTACCACCTTTGTGTTTTCCGGCAGATGGGGGAAGGAAACCACAGGCTTCATGGAGGACAGATCGATGACTACTTCCCTCTCGTAATGGGCATCATCGTCTGCTTCCACCACATCGAAGGGCTTTGTAAACCGGCCTTCAATGTAGGTCTTTGTCTTTTCATCCACCGGGAAAATACCATTCTTGCCACCGGCTTCAATAGCCATATTGGCAATGGTGAAGCGGTCGGCCATGGAAAGGGAAGAAACTCCGGGGCCCGTGAATTCCAGGGACTTGTAAAGAGCCCCGTCCACGCCAATCATGCCGATCAATGTGAGAATGACATCTTTGCCGGTAATGTCAGAAGGCTTTGTACCGGTGAGCACAACCCTGATGGCATCGGGCACTTTGAACCAGGCTTCGCCGGTGGCCATAGCCACCCCCAGGTCCGTGGAACCTACACCGGTGGAGAAGCCGCCCAGAGCCCCATAGGTGCAGGTGTGGGAATCGGCGCCTATGGTAACCATGCCCGGGCCTACCAGCCCTTTTTCCGGAAGGAGGGCATGCTCAATGCCCACCCGGCCCTGTTCAAAATAATGGACAATCCCGTTTTCCCTGGCAAAATCCCGGACAATCTTGGCAAGGCCTGCAGACTTGATATCCTTGGCCGGCTGGAAATGGTCCGGCACCAGTACGATTTTTTCCCTGTCAAATACAGGGCGGCCTACCTTTTTGAAAGCTGCAATGGATGGCGGCGCCGTAATATCATTGGCCATCACCAAATCCAGACTGCAGTAAATCAAATCTCCCGCTTTCACAGAATCAAGTCCTGCATGCTTTGCCAGGATTTTCTGTGTCATTGTCATACCCATTGAAAAGCCTCCTATACTACCAAATAAAAAAAGTCTCCGTCTCAAAGAGACGAAGACTCGCGGTACCACTCTTATTCACGCCAAAGGCATGCACTCATGCTGATAACGGTCAGATTCCGTCAGTGCCTACCTGTTCAGCACTGCAGCTCAGGGACGAGTTCAAAATCCGCTTCTGTCATTTTTCACCATCCAATGACTCTCTGCAAGCAAGTAGGGATTTTTAATGCTTCCTGTCAACGCTTTTGTGAAGATAGGAATACTCTACCACATTCCTTTTGCTATTGCAAATAAAAATTTAAAAAAATTGGTTTTCAGGGACAGAGTATGTCATGCTCATGTTATATAATATATAAAAATCAATCACCTTTTATTTTCAAAAAAAGGAGGCTCCTTATGAAAAAAATATGCTGTATTCTCGCCTTTCTCCTGCTCCTTCTGGCAGGAAGTGCTGTGGACGCTGCTGGTCCCATCAACCAGGACGGATATTTCAAAAACATACGCCTTGCCGGACGGGTACGGGTGGTGGACTCCTTCCCGGACCTGAAAGTACAGGTGGTTTCTTCCTTCCCGGATCTGAAGGTAAAGACGGTAGATTCCTTCCCGGATGACATCGGAGAATGGCAGTTTGTGGACTACGGGGAAGACTTTACCATCCAGTTCGTAGACAGCTTCCCGGATATCCGCATCGAATTTGTGGACTCCTTCCCCGGCGTGTGCTGAAAATATATTCTCACCACCTTCTTTCCGTGATATGATAGAAAAAGAAACCGCCCTGAGCAAAGCACCGATTAAAGTGCTCGCTGATTTTATTTCTGAAACTGCAGGTAACAAAGGGAAATTTTCTGCCGCCAGAGGCCATAAAAATTGTATTGAGTCAGCTTTTTGCATGGATTCGTACTTAGGGAAAGGAGGGGCTTCCTACGAAAAAAACTCTGTGCATCGTTTCTTCCCGGCCCGATGCCGGCCTGTCCAATGAAATTCTCCACCTGATCCGGGAAGATGAGATGAAGAACCAGGGAAGCCCCCTGGAGCCCCACCTCCGTGTTATCACCATGAACGAAGACCAGTGGCGTCTCCATAAAAACACCATCATTGCCAGGTACCCCGTGCTCTTTATCGGTCTGCCGGAACAGGGCCGATGGCTTCCTGAAGCCATGGAGGTCCGATTTACGAAATACGGCATTACCTATGGCTGGACCGGCCGATACGCTTTTCTCACCGTCAATGAAAAGGCACTGAAAGACCATGAAGTGTACAGCCAATTTCTGACAGAGCTGAAGGCCCTCTGCAATCTCGGGGATGTCATCAAAAGCCCCCGGCGGCTGGATGCCCTGCAGCTCATAGGCATGCTCTGCGTCGCCCTGCTGGTGCCCTTCGGCAGCGTGCTGGTAGGCGGAAAACTCATCAAAGACTGGTATGCCAATGATAATCTTGTCAAAAAGCAGCAGTATGTATACGGCATTTTCCACCTGTACCGGAATCACATGAAAGAGTTTCTGGACCAGGACATGCCGGGAAAAGAAATGCAGAAAGGATGAATGAAATGAAAAGCTATGAATTTACCCCCCCAGAGGGTATGTGCAAGGAAAATCACTTTTGACCTGGATGATGAAAAAAGAATCCATCATCTGAAATTTCAGGGCGGCTGCCCGGGAAACCTTTCGGCCATCGGAAAACTGCTGGAAGGAAGAAGCGCCCAAGAGGCAGCTGACATTCTCCGAGGCAACGAATGTGCCGGAAAAGGCACCTCCTGCGCCGACCAGCTTTCAAAGGCCCTGGAAAAGGCGCTGTCCGAATAAAGAAAATTCCCTCTTCCGGAAGTACTGATTCATCAGTTCTTCTGGAAGAGGGACTTTTTTTGATTTCTTTCTCAGCAAAGCGGGAGAATGAATCAGCGCTTCCTTAAGGCCTCCATCTTTCTCCTCCTTCTTCTCACCCGATTGATATGCCGTTCGAACCGGCCGCTCATAATGAATTCAGCCAGCACCAGCTGATCGAACACCGGCACCGTGCAGGAATAGAAACCCACCTTTTCCTCATAGAGGGGAAGAAGGGATTCCGGAATCACCAGGTATCCCACCCGGATGGAGGGAGCAATGGTTTTGGAAAAACTGTTCATGTAAATTACCTCTCCCCCCGGAGAAAGGGAGAACAGGGTATCCTCGGGCTTGGACAAAAGGGTAAACTCCGAATCAAAATCATCTTCAATGATATATCCCTTTCTCGCCCGGGCCCAGCGGATGTACTCGGCCCGCTTGGATGCGCTGGCCGTAATACCGGAGGGATAGCTGTTGAAGGGAGTCACATGAAGCACCGACGCCCGGCTGCGCTGGAGTTCTTCAGTCTCTATACCTTCTTTTCCCATGGTGAGCATCTCCAGCGGCACCTGACTGGCCTCATAGACCTTCCTGATTTTTTCGTAGGACGGATTTTCCAGGGCATAGACACGGTTTCTTCCAAGCACCTGCACATTGAGGCCATAGAGGTATTCCGCCCCGGAACCAATGAGGATGGCCTCTGGCGATACCTCCATGTGGCGGCTCCGGGCCAGGTAGGATGCCAGCGCTTCCCTGAGCTCCACGCAGCCTTTATTGGGCGACGGATCCAGAATCTTTTCTCCGTAATTGGAAAGTACATTCCTCATGGTCCTGGCAAAGGCGGAAAAGGGAAACAGATCCCGCTCCCCCTCATCCCGTCTTTCCACCACCACTCGTTCCGACAGGCGCCGCCGGACCTTTTTCCCTTCTCCTACGGGATAGGAATCGCCTTCCTTGTAAATCACATAGTATCCGCTCCGCTCCCGGGGCTCCACATATCCCTCCTCGGCCAGAAGCTCATAGGCATGCTCCACCGTAATGACGCTGTATCCCGATTCATCGGCCAGCTGCCGCTTGGAAGGGAGCCGATCCCCTTCATGGTAAATCCGGCGGGTAATTTTTTCGCGAAGCTGGGTATAAAGTTTCATGTAGCCGGTCATGGATATCTCCTTTGGATTCACTGCGCCCTCCGGCGCAAAGAGTATAGAGGGCTCTTCTGATTATACTTTTTTGTCACATTCTGGTAATTTTAATAAGTTCAGTTTCGTATTATAATTCATACCATAACAAAACGCAAAGGAGATATCACTATGACTCATGAAACTGTTTCACAGCCCCTGCCGGCAGTCGAAAGCCGCCATAACACAAGGTGGCTGACTATCTGCGGCCTTTTGATGGCCATGAACATCGGTCTTTCTTCCTTTGGTCTGCCGGTCCCCGGCGGCCACCTCTACCTGAACGATATCATCATCGTGACGGCGGCCCTCATTCTGGATCCCGCCGGTGCCTTCCTGGTGGGCGGTGTCGGTGCCTTTCTGGGAGATTTCTTCTTTTATCCCCTGCCCATGTTCGTGTCCCTTGTAACCCACGGTCTGCAGGCCATGGCCATTTCCTATATATCCCGCCACAGCTTCAGAAACAGCCGCTTCCTGTCCGTATCATCTGCCCTGCTCACCGGGGCCCTGATCATGGTAGTGGGCTACTCCCTGGGCCGGGCCTATGTGTACAGCACGCCTGCCTATGCCTGGATCAAGCTGCCCTATGAAATCCTGCAGGCCCTTTTCGGGGTCATCGGCGGCCCCTTTCTGGTGTGGCGGCTGCATCTGGCTGAAAGAATTCAAAAGCTCATAGAGGAAAAGTACTGACGCCGGATTTCCATGATGAAAAGGAAAAGGGGCGGTGAAGAAATGGGAATCATTTCTTCACCGCCCCTTTTTATGGTCTCCTCAAATCATGGGCCTCAGGTCATGAGAGATCCCGCCGGGCCCGCTGATTTTCCATCCATGGTGCAGAATAGGAAAAATCAGGAATCAAAGGAAACCGCCCTGTCACCAGCCCTTCCTTAAAACACCGGAAAGAGGATACGGGCCAGGTAAATGGTACCAGTCATGGTAATGCAGGAAAGGAAGGTGCTCATCATCACCAGTTCTGTAGCAAAGTCTTCGCAGTTGTGGAATTCCACGGCGTAAAGTACGGAATTCACCGCCGCCGGAACAGAGGCCATAATGAGTATGGTCTGGCTCACGGCCGGTGCAAAGGATACACCCATGATGCCCCAGGCCTTAATCAGCAGGAACGCCAACACCGGCGCCACCACCAGACGAACAAAGCAGCCCAGCCAGGCATCTATATCACCGAAGGAAATCTTACTTCTATGAATCTGCATGCCCAGGGCAATCATGACGATAGCCACCAGGGCAGAGGCACAGTTCTGGAAAATAGGCCAGAGGAAGGTGGTGGTCATATCAAAGCCAGAATACTTGATAGTAAACACCGCCGCCAGGGTATAGAGCACAGGCATATGGAATACCACGGACAGGGCATCCCGGGGTGTCAGTTTCCCCTTCCCGGCCTGGTAGAGGCCCAGGGTATTGAGACACATATTCATCTGTACCAGCATCATGGTAGCCGCCGCACTGGCCAGGGTCAGGTAGGGCGTTTTCCCGTCCACCACATAGGGGGCATTGGAAAAAACCAGGGCAATCAGGGCAATACCGATATTCCCGTTATTGGAAAACATGGTCCCGTTTTTGAAGGCCTCGGTTTTGGAAATGGAATATCCCCGGATTTTCCCGATGGCCATGCCGATGAATCCCAGGATGAACATGAGAGCAAAGGACAGCAGAAATACGTGGAACATGGACATATCGATCTTTGCCACGTAAATGCTGTAGAAAATAAAGCAGGGAAGAACCACATAGAAGGTCAGTTTCGTCAGGGAAGATACATCCAGCTTAAAGCGCCGGTCCATACAATATCCGATAGCCACGAAAATCAGAAGAGGCAGGATATTATCAGAAATAATCTGTAAAAAAGCCATCAATATCCCTCCTCAAAGTCCCAGGGGAAAAAGAACCCTGGACAGATAAATGGCAGCAGTCACCGTAAAAGCTCCCACCACCGTATTGAACAGAACGGACTGGGTCACAAAATCAGGATGGTTGTCATATTCCACACTGTAAATAATCAGGGCCATGGATGAAGGAATGGCCGCATAGAGGAAAAACACCTGCTTCATCACAGGGCTGATGTCCATGAAAGAGGAAAAGAGGAGAAGAATGCACCAGGCCAGGAAAGGCGCTGCGAAAAGCTTCATCAGCCCCGAAGCCAGCTGCGCAGCATTCGGCTTCTGCAGACGGCTTCTATGAAGCTCTATGCCGATGGTCACGGTGATAAGGACGATGAAAGCCCCGTTGAAATGCTGCAGCACCGGCCACAGGAAGGTATGCTCCAGAGGAATATCCGCCGCCCGCACAAGTACCGCCAGAAGAGCGGCATAGAGGGCAGGCATTTTCAGAAGGTAGCGGAAGAATTCGGAAACCGAAGCGCCCCGGCTTCGAATCAGGGCAGCGCCAAACACATTCACCGCCATATTCATGACAATCATAAGCACCGCCATGGTTCCCAAAGCTTCTGCCAGATAGGGATGGCTGTTTCCTTCCGCAAAGGGAGGATGACTGTAAATCAGCATAATCAGTGCAGCGCCGATATGGCCGGAATTGGAAAAGGTGGATACCGCCCGGAATTCATCGAACTTTCCCTTCTGGAGGTGAAGAAGGCGCCCCAGACCGCCGGAAAGGAGGAACTGTACAAGAAGGAGCAGCACCGCCGCCGCCACCACCGCCATTTCCATGCCGCTTCCCCGATAGCCGTAAAGGCTGTAGAAAATGAAGCAGGGAAGCACCACCAGTATGGTGAGCTTGCTGTAGGTGGAAATATCGATTTTGAATTTACTGTCCAGAAACCATCCGGCTCCGATGAAAACAAAAAGTGGAAGAATATCATTCCACAGAATGGAAAAAAGAATCATGGTACCCCCCCTTATGGATGCCAAAGCATCCCTGGTTTTATTTTTATGTAAAAATCGGTTCAGGAAAAGAGCCGGTTATGACCGAATGGAATGGACTGCATACTCCATGAAGGCCTCCCGGATGGACCAGGCGGGACTCTTTCGTTTCCAGCCGAAGGAAATGGTATACTTCGTTTCCCAAAGATCGATGCACACCATGTCCCGGGAAGCTTCTTCTGTGGTCCAGTGAATCATATTGGCCGGGCAGAAAAGAGCGCCCACGGACCTCATGCTTAAATCAATGAGGGTCCCCATGTTATCAGAAGAAGCAGCAATCTCCGGCTTGAAGGAAGCCCTGTCCAGATAACCGGCAGCTGCCTCGCCTGCCACATTGTCCCGGCTGGTCACGACGAAGGGAACGGACCTCAGTGATTCCATGGATTCCAGATGGGAATGGGCCAGACTTTCTATATCATCCTTCGAAAAACCGCGGCTGAAAAGCAGCTCCTTCGATACCAGAAACGCAATATGTTCCTCATAGAAAGGTCTTGTCACAATGCCTTCCACCGTTTTGCCGAAACGGGCCACCGCCAGGTCCAGGTCTCCTTCCCGCACCATCTTTTCCAGATCGGTGTTACTTCCTTCCACCAGCGTAAAGGATACCTTTGGATAGAGCTTTCGGAATTCTGCACAAAGGGCAGGCATGATTTCCCGCTCCCTCATAAATCCTGTACCGATACGAAGAGTGCCTCTCCTATCATCAGCCACATCGGAAAGGGCACGGCGTAGCTCTTCTTCCTCATCCGCCAGGCGAAGGGCATATTCATAGAAAACCCGCCCGCCATTGGTCAGCTCCAAAGGTACATGGCGAAGAAAAAAGGGCATGCCCCATTCCTTTTCCAAGGAAGCCATACTGGCTGATAGAGCCTGCTGGGTTATATGAAGTTTCTCTGCCGCCCTGGTGAATTTTTTCTCCCTGGCCAGCACAATGAAATAAGAAATGCTCTGAAAATTCATGGGCCCTCCGTCTGCAGTCCATTTTGACTTCATACAGTATACCGCAGGAAACAGGATTTGTTCAATGAAAACAGCAGAAAAACAGGGAAGAAGAACTTCCCTGTCTTTCCCTGCCGCTCCGATGGTTACCACAGGTGGAAAGCTAAATCAATACCGCAGATGTGGCAGATTTCATCAGCCCGATACATCCTCCGGCGGGCAAACCAGAGAACAATAACTCTTTCCTTACCCATTTCATTCACAGCACCCATAATTTCTCTGCTCAGATTCTTTTTCATATGAATGACCGTCTTTCTATACAATACCTGGGAGGAACTCTTTATCTTTCCTCTATGGGTAGTATAGAATTTTCAGGTCACAATATCCAACTGTTGATTTATGTAATTATTACAAGCATCCCTTGTTTTTCAGTATTCAAAAGACCATGGCTCCTCAGGGTTTAAACTTATACCCCACGCCCCAGATGGTCAGAATATGCTTCGGGTTAGACGGATCCTCCTCCACCGCTTCCCTGAGACGATTGATATGTACCGGCACAGTGGACGTATTCCCCAAAGAATCCATGCCCCAGATCCTGGTGTACAGGGACTCCCTGCTGAATACCACATCTGCATGAACCATGAGGAACTCCAGAAGCTGGAACTCCTTATTGGGCAGCACCTTTTCCATTCCCCTCACAAAAATGCGATGGGTATCGGGCTCCAGTGTAATGCCGCCAATGCTGATTTTCTTTCTCCTTTCTCCGGTGCCCTTCAGTCTTTCATACTGGGCCAGCTGAGACTTCACCCTGGCCACCAGTACGCCGGGAGAAAAGGGCTTTTCGATATAATCATCGGCGCCAAAGCCCAGTCCCCTGATTTTATCAATATCACTTCTTCTGGCCGTGACCATCATAATGGGAATATCGATTTTATCCCGAAGTTTCCTTACAATCTGAAAACCATCCATGCCGGGCAGCATGATATCCAGGAGAATCAGATCATACTCTCCGGTGAGGGCTTCCGTCAAACCGGCAGTGCCGTTTTCCTCCACCTTCACCTCATAGCCTCCCACTTCCAGATAATCCCTTTCGATGGAGGCAATATCGTCATCATCTTCCACAATCAGTATCCTTTTTTTCATGTATATCCTCCAATGGTAATACAATATCTACCTTCAATCCATGGGGTCTTCTGCTGCTGAATGAAACCCTGCCCTTCATCAGATGCACCGCCCTTGCCACAATGGAAAGACCCAGACCGCTTCCTTTGTCAGTACGGCTTCTGGCCTTATCGGTGCGGAAGAAGGCCTCCTTGAGCCGTCCCAGCGCTTCTTCCGGCACGCCGGGGCCATCATCGGAAAGGGAAAGGAAGGCCCTGCCATCCTTTTTCTTTACCTCTATATCTATATGCACCCTTTCCTCCGTCTTGTAGCGGATGCTGTTGGAAACCAGATTCTCCACCACCCGTTCCAGAAGGAGAAGATTCCCTTCCACCTTCACCGCCTCTTTGGCTTCTATATGGAAATCAGCGCCGTTCCTGCCCCAGTTCAGCCGGTTTTCCTCCACGAACTGACTGACCACCCGGGATAAATCCAGCGATTCTGTAGGAAGGGCCTTCTCACCGATATCCATCTTCGTCAGAAGCAGCAGCTGCTCCACCAGCCTTTCCAGTACATCCGCCTTTCTGCGGATAACCTGGAGATACCTCTCCTGCATGGCCGGCGTGGAAGCCACATGGTCCAGAAGCCCTTCCACATAGGCCTTGATGGACGTAAGAGGCGTACGGATATCATGAGAAATGGAAGCAATGAGCTCTTTCCGTCTTTCCTCATCCTGCTCTTTTTCCTCCAGCGACTGCTTCAGCCGCCAGGTCATGACATTAAAGGTTTCAATGGCAGGGGTGAATTCATCATTTCTGTCGTAATCCAGCTGCACCGCCAGATTTCCGTTCCGCACTTCCTCTGCCCCCCGTTCCAGTTCCTTTAAAGGCATAAGGATGCGGCCGATAATGAAGCGGGAAAGAAAATAGCTGGTGCCCAGAATAAAGGCAAAGAGAACAGCCAGAATGAAACGGATCACTGCCCGTACTGCCTTTTCAATGGCGCCGTCAGTCCGGGCCTCGGGATGATGGGCCATGATGTAGAGATAACAGGGCCTGTCCCCTATGATTTCCTTTTCCGCAAACCGGTAATCCGGCTCTTCCGTCACACTGTAAATGGCCTTTCCATCCCTGCCATCCAGCCTATCCAGGGCTCCTTCCTTTCGCAGCATATCCAGATCCTCCCGGCCTTTTTTCTCATTGCCATAGCTGTATAGAAGGGTCCCTTCCCTCTCTACTGCCACATAGGTGGCCACAGGATCGGTGATTTCCATGACCCAGGCATACCGGGACAGGGACTCATGGTGGCGAAGGCTGTGAAACACAGCAGTTCTAAGAATCTGGGTCATTACATTAAACTGGAATCCGCTCTCCGCAATCACATGGTTCCCGCTGGCGGCATAGAGATAGAGCCCTCCAAAGGCCGAGGCCAGCACGAAAAAGGTCATAAGGAAGGGAAGGATACATACTACGATATGGCTTACAATCAGACTTTTGCGAATGGTCATCATATCACCTGCTGCATTTAAGGATAAAGTGTCAGGGGCTCCCTGCCCGGAAGAGAGAAGGGCTCTCCTTTTCCCGGCCCTCTCCGTTTCCCTTATCATACAAACCGCCCCTGCGCCATGCAACCGGTATTTCTCCAATTTATTTTTTATTTAATGTTACATACAGAATCATTAACATCAGTCCTGTAGAGTACGGGGTGAAGAAACCATATGTCATCTCATCACTCGGGAGGATCATGATGAAAACGATTCGAAACCACCCCTATGTATCCCTTTTGCTTTTTACCCTTGTTCTTTACCTGGCAGGGAACCAGCTTTTAGCCGTGACGGATACGGCAGAATCCAACTACGCCCTCACCGCCAAGGAAATGGTGCTCTCCGGCAACTGGATTTCTCCCCAGATTTACGGCCGCTTCTGGTACGACAAACCCATTTTTTATTACGGGGAACTGACCCTGTCTTTTACTCTCTTTGGCTTCAACGAAATGGCCGCCCGTCTGCCTGCCGCTCTCTTTGGCTCTGCCTCGGTGCTCTTTACCTATTGGTTTGCCCGCCGCACCTACGGGGAAAAGACAGGCTGGCTTGCCGCCATCATCCTGGCTTCCTCAGTGGAATGCTGGATACTGTCCAAGGCAGTGATTACGGACTCCACCCTCTTTCTTTTCATGAGCGCCGCCATCGCCTTTTTCTATCTGGGCTATGCGGAAAACAGAACATACTATTTCCTCTGCTATGTATCGGCTGCCCTGGCAGTCCTCACCAAGGGACCCATAGGCATCCTTCTCCCGGGCCTTGCCTGCTTCCTCTTCCTTCTTTATAAAAAGGATTTGAAGGAAATGATGCATGTGCACCTTCTGTCCGGCCTCCTTCTCTTCACCCTCATTGCCGGTGCCTGGTACGGCACCATGTGCTATCTTCATGGAAATGATTTTCTCCTGAATTTTATCGGTGTCCACAATGTGCTGCGGGCCACGGTTTCCGAGCATCCCTCTCACAATAAATGGTACTTCTACCTTATCGTTTACTTTGCCGGTTTTGCTCCCTGGAGCTTCTTCATTCCCTTCTCCCTGTACAAACGGTGGAAAGAAAAGAAACTGGATCTTCGAAGTGCCCATGATGCCACCCAGCTTCTCCTTATCTATGGTTTCGTGGTGTTCCTCTTCTTCCAGCTGGTGGCCACCAAGTACACCACCTACACCTTCCCGGCCCTGTTTTCCTTTTCCATCTTAACAGCCCTTCTTTACAAAAAGCAGGATTTCCGCATTGAAAAGGCAGGCCTGGCCTGCGGTCTGGTATACACGGTGCTGGCCGTCACAGTGGCCCCCTCCATCATGCTGAATCATTCGGGCAAGGAAATAGGCGAAGCCCTGGCCCATATGGATACCACCCATAAAACCATTGCCTTTCTGGATGACTACCGCACCTCCGCCGTCTTCTACAGCGGTAAAACCATTTACCGCGCTGAACCGGAAGACAAGATAGCTTCCATGAAACCGGGAGGACTTTCCTGGAACGCCAAGAATGTGATGCCCTTCATTTCCGAAGAAAAGCTGCTGCATGACCCCAATGTTCTGCTCATTACCAGAAATCACAGTACCTCCCCCTTTCTGGTCACCTATAATGAAGCAGAAAAAGCGGACCGCATCAGTATTCCCGGCCAGTATACCCTCTGGGTGCGATAGGCATCCATGCGTTTTACTCATGTAATCCTTTATAAATGGCAATTACCTCATAATCGGCTTTACTTTTTCGAAAACCTGCGATATACTAGAAAAGTCAGATTTATGGCGGTGTAGCCAAGCGCTAAGGCGTGGGCCCCGCAAGGCCCTTATCCCCGTGTTCAACTCCGGGCACCGCCTCCACCAAGTACAAAGCACTGTGAATGCCTGTTCACAGTGCTTTTTGATTTTTGGGATCAACAAATAAAAAGGGGCTGTGAAGAAATGGAAATCATTTCCTCACAGCCCCTTTTCTGTTTTCTGAAAAAGCATGGACCTGCCTGCTTTCTTCTTTCCCGAAGGGAGGAAAAGCCTGTCTCTTTCCCGTCAGGAAAGGATCAGCCCCTGTTACGGAGCTCCCTGCTCTTTCTACCCATAAAAGGCAGGTAGCAAAAGATGCAGAGGAGGCCGCAGACAAGAGCCAGCAGGCCGCCGGCAAGGCCTATGTAAGGCAGGTATCCCCGGGCCGTCAAAAGGCTCCCTATATAGGTTCCGCTGCCGATGCCCATATTAAAGATGCCGGAAAAAATAGACATGGCCACCGGAGCAGCGCCGGTAGACAAATGACGGATGATTTCCGACTGCATGGCTATGCCGTAGAGTGTATTCACCACGCCCATGGCCAAGAGGCAGAAGAGAAGCACCGGCAGAAACGGGGCTCCCTCACGGAGAAGGAAGAAGGGAACCAAAAGGCCGCAGGCGCCGGTCATAATAATCAGTTTGGGATAGGTGCCAAACATTTTAGAAAAGGCAAAGCTTCCCAAAAATCCCGTACTTCCCAGAAAGATAAGCACCGCCGTAATGGCCGCAGGAGCCAGATGGGCCACAGCGTGAAGGAAAGGCTCAATATAGCTGTACACCGTGAAGTAGGCAGAGGCATAAAAAATGGTCATTCCGAAAATAACAACCACCGGCCTGTTACGGAAAAGCCCGGGCAAATCTCCCGGGGTGAAAGGTTCTCCCGGAGAAAGCTGGGGAAATACAAAGAACAGATACACCATGGCTCCGGCGGTAACCAGGGCAATGAGCAGGAAGGTCATACGCCATCCCAGAGCCAGTCCGATGACCCGTCCTAAGGGAAGGCCGAAAACCATGGCCACTGCCGTACCGGCTGCCACCATGGACAAGGCAAAGGGCGATTTTCCTTTGTCCACCAGTCTCGCTGCCAGAGGCGCTGCAATGGACCAGAAGATGGCATGGGCACTGGCCACCAGAATCCGGGCGCCCATAAGCAGGGGAAAGGAAGGAGCCATGCCGCTGGCCAGCTGTCCCAGAGCAAAGAGAAGGAGCGTAAGTAGAAGAAGGGTCTTCTCCTTCATCTTCCCTGCTGCCAGCATAAGGGGCAGAGACAGGATGGCTACCATCCAGGCATAGACAGTAATCATAATGCCCGTTTCTGCTTCCGTCTGGTCAAAGGACTGGGAAATATCCATAAGCAGGGCAATGGGCATAAATTCAGAAGTATTAAATACGAAGGCAGATACAGTGATTCCCAAAAGAGGAAGCATCTGCCTTAAAGGAACAGGAAAAGTCATCCATCCTCCTTATTGACTGAAAAAAGGAAACGCTGATTCCCGGGAAGGGAAAATCAGCGCTTCTGCCAATAACAAAATCATCACTCTTTCGGCACAGGGCCGTACTTGTTTTTCTTGTTTTCTCCGGGGAAAAACGCCAGAAGAACCACGGCAGCCATGAATATCACTGCCACCACCCTGGTAGCCATGAGCTGACTGCCAAGGAACTGACCACCCAGCTGGTTAATGGCAAAAAGGAGAAGGAAGAATACCCAGTAGTAGAGATGAGAAAGGCCAATATCCGACAGGCGGCGCATGGCCAGGCTGATAAGGGAAATGAAGCACAGTGTGCCCACCACCAGGAAGGTGAAGATGTAAAGATTCAGGTCTCCCTCAAAGAGCTCCGGCCGAAGGCAGGTGAAAGAAAAGAGAACGGCAGCCGGTATGCCGGCGCCCAGCATTTTAGGAATATAGGAACGGCGGCTGATGCGGCCCACCGGATTGAAGTAGGTTTTGAAGATTTTGTGCCCCAGCCCTTTAGCCTCTTCCGCCTGTTTTTCTTCAATGGCTTCATTGTCGGAAAGAACCTTCGCTTCTTCACTGTCCATAAGGGCAATAGTTACCACCTTTTCCCCCTTTTCCGGTTTGGTTACGAAAATGGAGGTCACCGTATCAGAGAAGATGGTCATGGCCTGCGTTTCTTCTCCTTCGCCTTCTGATGCAGACAGTTTTTTAATCAGATCCTCCCTTTTGTCCAAAGGAAGCTCCATGTAAATAGCTGCGGTTTTCTTATTCCGGATGCACACACCGATGATGGATACCTCCATGCCGTAGAAAGGAAAATGTTCCTGACCTTCCGAGAGGGAATAAAATTCAATGTGCTTATCCTCGTCCATCCTTTCCCTGGTGGCCGTATATTCTCTGGAAAGGCTGCGGAGGCTGTCACCAAGACGAATTTTTCCAGCTCTTCTGGGTTTTCTGTGTTTTCCGCCGCCAGCGGCTTTTCCTGCATTTTCGCTAATGTCGGGGATATCAAAATCCATATTCATTGCTTTACGCTCCTTCATATGGGGCTCCTGGATGCACTGCATCTTATTTCCAAAGCCCTGTCAATAATCCCTTTTATTTTAACATGACCGGCAGGGAGATGAAAGATAAGGAACCGCCCCTTTCCGTTATAAAAAAATAAAAAAGAACCGGCGAAAAGTCACCGGTTCTTTTCTTTCAGACAGGAAATCAGTCTACCAGGGCGATGATGACTTCAGGAGCATTATCGCCAAGACGGCCGTCCAGTTTCACAATGCGGGTATAGCCGCCGTTGCGGTCTGTGTATTTCTTTGCAATTTCGTCAAACAGTTTCTTTGTAACAGCCTTGTCCATGATGAAACCTTCAGCCTGACGGCGGGCATGGAGATCGCCTCTCTTAGCGAGGGAGATCATCTTGTCAGCTACATGGCGGAGTTCCTTGGCCTTGGACTCAGTGGTCTTAATCTGGCCATGCTGGAAAAGAGCGGTTACGAGACTGCGCAGCAGGGCCTTGCGGGCACCGCTGACTCTTCTCAATCTACTACGTGCCATTTCTTTCCTCCTATAACTATATCAATCCTTGGAATCTTTGAGATGAAGTCCGTAATCCCGGAAGTTAGCCAGTTTTTCTTTGATTTCATCTACCGATTTTTTACCAAGGTTGCGTACACGGGTCAATTCATCTTCTGTCTTGTCTGTCAGTTCGCCGATTGTATTGATTTCAGCTCTCTTCAGGCAGTTAAATGCGCGGACAGAAAGTTCCAATTCGTCAATGGGAAGAGCGCGTACAGCGTCTTCATTGGCTTTATCCTGGGCAGGAGCGGGACTTTCTTCTACTTCTTCCCCTTCTGTCGGTTCGCTGCCTGGCTGGCTGATACCGATTTTGCAGAAGTTTTCAAAGCAGCTGATCAGGATATTGGCAGCTGTAGCCACTGCGTCATCCGCATTGACAGAGCCGTCGGTATCCACTTCCAGAGTCAGCTTGTCGTAGTCCATTTCATTGCCTACGCGGGTATCGCTGACTTCGTAGTTGCACTTAACAACAGGAGAATAAATGGAGTCGATGGGGATGACGCCGATAACGTCATCATCCGATTTGTTCTTTGTAAAAGGTACATAGCCATGTCCGCGGTTAATGGTCATTTCCATACCCAGATGGGCATCGGAATCCAATGTGCAGATGGCCAGATCTTTGTTGAGAACATCTATTTCTGCCGGTAAAACCATATCACCGGCATGGAAAATACCCTCTTTAGTGATATCGATTCTGACAGTGATGGGGAAGGTCGCTTCGTCGTGGGCGATGAAACGAATCTTCTTCAGGTTCAGAATCATATCTGTTACATCTTCTCTGACGCCGTTAATAGTTGAAAATTCATGAAGCACGCCGTCGATTTTGATAGACGTAATAGCCACACCGTCTAAAGATGAAAGCAACACGCGTCGTAAACTGTTTCCCAGGGTGATGCCATAGCCTCTTTCGAGCGGTTCGCATTCGAACTTGCCGTGACTCTTGTCATCGCTGAGTTCCACAGTCTTAATTGTGAAGCTAGTATTTTCGATCATCCGAAAGTCCTCCTTCTGCGCCTGACGGCGCCAAAATGAAACAGAAAGGATATACCTTAATTATACTCTTCTGCGTTTCGGAGGACGGCAGCCGTTATGAGGAATCGGGGTGACGTCCTTAATGCTGCTGACTTCGATGCCTGCTGCCTGCAGTGCACGGATAGCTGCTTCACGGCCTGCGCCTGGTCCTTTGACGAATACGTCAGCGGAACGCATGCCCTGGTCAATAGCAACTTTAGCAGCCTGTTCAGCTGCCATCTGTGCTGCGAATGGTGTGCTCTTACGGGAGCCTTTGAATCCGAGTCCGCCGGCAGATGCCCATGCAATGGTGTTGCCGTTGGAGTCAGTAATCGTTACAATCGTGTTGTTGAAAGTAGAACGAATATGAGCTGCACCGGATTCTACATGTTTTCTTTCTTTTCTTTTTGCTTTACTTTTTACCGTAGCCATTATATCCCTCCTTCAACATTACTTCTTGGTTGCAGTCTTCTTACCTGCAATGGTCTTCTTCGGTCCTTTGCGGGTACGAGCGTTGGTCTTTGTTCTCTGACCACGTACCGGCAGGCCTTCGCGATGACGTCTGCCTCTGTAGGAGCCGATTTCTACCAGACGCTTAATGTTGAGGGATTCTTCTCTACGGAGATCACCTTCGACTTTGTAGTCAGCGAGAGCGTTGCGGATCTTTGCAACGTCATCTTCTGTCAGATCTCTCACTCGGATATCAGGATTGATTCCTGCTTTGCTTAAGATTTCTTTGGAAAGAGTGGGGCCAATTCCATAAATATAAGTTAAGCCGATCTCAACGCGCTTATCTCTTGGTAAGTCTACACCAGCTATACGTGCCATCTACTCTTTAACCTCCTTTTAATTAACCTTGTCTCTGCTTATGTTTCGGATTTTCACAAATGACCATTACACGGCCTTTGCGTTTGATGATCTTGCACTTGTCGCACATCTTTTTAACGGACGGTCTGACCTTCATCTTGGTTCCTCCTTACTTACTTGTAACGATAGGTAATCCTGCCGTGCTCTAAATCGTAGGGCGTCAATTCTACTGTTACCTTATCCCCGGGCAGTATACGGATGAAATTCATCCTCATTTTGCCGGAAATAGTAGCCAGCACAATATGGCCGCCGTTTTCCAGTTTGACACGGAACATGGCGTTTGGAAGCTTTTCTACTACTTTACCTTCAACTTCAATAACGTCTGCCTTGCTCATGAGAGCCTCCTTTGGCTTACATATACTGTCCGCTGGTAACGATATCAGTCGCGCAGCGTCAGAATTTTAGGACCATCTTTGGTAATGGCAACGGTATGTTCAATGTGAGCAGACGGTTTTCCGTCAGCTGTCACCACACCCCAGCCATCGCGAAGGGTAATGATATCAGCACTTCCCATTGTAATCATCGGTTCAATGCAGATAACCATGCCTTCTTCCAGACGCGGCCCATGACCTGGCGTTCCGTAATTCGGAATTTCCGGATCTTCGTGCATGTCTGTTCCGATACCATGGCCTACATATTCGCGAAGAACGCCGTAGCCATATGGTTTCACATAGCTTTCGACAGCATGACCGATGTCGCCTACGGTGTTGCCCACCACTGCCTGCTTGATGCCGGCAAAAAGTGCGCCTTCCGTAGCCTGAATCAGCTGCATATTCTTCTTGTTTGTGTGGCCTACCGGAACGGTGATACAGGAGTCACCCATGTAACCATTTAATTCTACCACAAGATCGATAGAAATGATATCACCTTTTTTTAAAATTTTTCTTGCTGAAGGAATTCCGTGGACTACAGTGTCATTGACCGATGCGCAGATGGATCCGGGATAGCCTTCGTATCCCTTCTCGGCAGGTGTACCGCCTCTGTCTCTGATAAATTTTTCAGCCAGATGGTCAAGATCAAGAGTGCTCATGCCAGGCTTCACTGCTTTTTCCAGCATAGAGAGCGTTTCCGCAGTCAGACGGCTGGCTGCGGCAATCTTCTCTATTTCTTCCGGTGTATGGATGATAATCATTTGGACGCCTTCTTCAGTGCATCCTGGATATCAGCATATACCTTGTCCATGGACTGGTCTCCGTCGATTTCATAGTACCGGCCGCTGACTTTGTAGTAGTCAATGAGCGGTTTTGTGGATGTTTCGTAAACATCCAGACGCTGGGAGATGGTCTTTTCATTATCATCAGCCCGCTGGTACAGTTCACCGCCGCAGTTATCGCAGATGCCCGGTGTCTTCGGCGGACGGAATTCTTTATGGAAGGAAGCTCCACATTTCTTGCAGACCAGTCTTCCGCTTACTCTCTTGATGATGTCATCGCGGTTGGCTTTGATGCCGATGACAGCAGTAAGCTGGATTCCCAGTTCATGAAGAATGGCATCCAGGGCAGAGGCCTGGGCGGTGGTGCGGGGGAATCCGTCGAGGATCCATCCCTTTTTGCAGTCGTCCTGGGCCAGTCTTTCCTTTACGATGCCCACAGTTACACTATCCGGAACAAGGGCTCCCTTGTCCATATAGCTTTTAGCTTCCTTGCCAAGAGCAGTTCCCGATTTCACAGCCGCACGGAACATGTCGCCGGTTGCAATCTGGGGGATGCCGTAATCACGAATGAGCTTTTCTGCCTGGGTGCCTTTGCCGGCGCCGGGAGGTCCCATTAATAAGATATACATATCCTGCTCCTTATCTCACAAAAGCCTTATTTAATAAAGCCCTGATAGTTTCTTGTAACCATATAAGACTGTGCCTGTCTCATGGTGTCCAGTGCAACACCGACGATAATGAGGAGCGATGTACCACCGAAGTACACGCCCTGGATGCCGGTGATATTTCCGATGAAGTTCGGAAGAATTGCAATGAATGCCAGGAAAACGGCGCCGGTCAGAGTGATTCTGGACAATACCTTATCTACATACATCATGGTGGGCTGCCCCGGGCGGATGCCTGGAATGAAGCCGCCATATTTCTTCATATTATCTGCCAGATCCTTGATGTTCACGGAAATGGCTGTATAGAAATAGGTGAAGATAAAAATGAGGAAACCGTAGCAGATGGTGTTTGGCCAGGTGCCCCATCCGAAGAAATTACCGATGGACTGTACCCAGCTCACATGGATGAACTGTGCCAGGGTAATGGGGAGCATGAGAATGGAGGAAGCGAAGATGATGGGGATAACGCCGGCCTGGTTGACCTTGAGAGGCAGGTAGGTGGAGTGACCGCCATACATTCTGCGTCCAATCACACGCTTGGCATACTGGATAGGAATTCTTCTCTGTCCTTCGTTCACTTCGATGACCATGAGAATCATAGCCAGCGCAATGACCAGGAATAGGAGAAGCTGGAAGGGGGAAATGGTGCCGACTTTCAGGTAATCTACTACGGTGGAAATAGCCTGCGGGAAGCGGGCTACGATGCCGCAGAAGATGATAAGGGAAATACCATTACCGATACC
>ERZ773109.404-NODE-404-length-24835-cov-33.030508_pt1 | contig 24835 bp, 16 predicted proteins | sample MGYA00580569_ERZ773109 | MGnify/ENA primary metagenome ERZ773109 (study PRJEB29015, sample SAMEA2737852) | human gut metagenome | biome: human gut; feature: human-associated habitat; material: faeces | place: China | collected 2012 ...
GAAAGAAAAGGCACCAAAAAGTCCTAAATCTTTACCAATACCAAGGTTGAAGGCCTGATAATCTTCTGCAATTTGCATTCCGCCATAAGGTGTCCAGTTTCCTTCCAGTCCATGCATCAAGCTACCTTGTATGAACTTGGGGGAGCTTTGCAGGTTATTTCCACTACGATATTCCCCCATGGCAAGCGCATAACGCGTATATCCAGCACGTTGGAGAACCGGAACAGACGAATAAGGAACATATAATGTCTGAATACTGCCGTCTGCCTCTTTTATGGTTACTTGCAGATCACCACCATTGGCGGCAGAGTTGATATCATCAATAGTAAAAGGGCCGGGTGGAACAGTAGTCTGATAAACATCGTATCCGTTCTGTTTTACACTCACTTGTGCGGTGCCACGGGCAATACCATGAATCACCGGAGCGAAACCATGTTGGCTATCGGGCAACATCGCTTCTGTTGAATTTATTTTGAGGCCACGAAAGTTTACACTATCAAAAATATCGCCATCGGTATAACTATCACCTACCGTTAACCGTGAGCGTAAGGGAATAATGTCACGTTCAGCCGACGTATTGATATGCTGCCATTTATTGCTGTTAGATGAATTGCTACTCCCACTGTTATAACTCCACGTTGAGTTATCGCGCAGTCGCCAACTACCAATGTTGATGCCACTCTGTAAATTCAAATATGCATAGTTGGATTTTCCTGCATTATGGTTACTACGATTATTAATGGAATTACCATTAAAACTATAATTTAGAAGCCCAGCATTTATTCCTTCTTCCCACAGTTCAGGAGAAACATAGCCGCGAGCCATTCTGCCAACATAAATTTGCGGAACGGAGAGTGACAAATGTTGCTGACCAACATCAAACTCAGTTGATGCGTCGGCCAAACGATCCTGAAGTGGTGTGCATGCGCTGTTGTCCGGCACATGTTTTTCTGCAGAATGTTCCTTATTGTCTAATAACGCAGATTTTTTTATGCCAAGACTGACAAGAAGGTCTGTACTCAGACATGGGATGAGATCTGCGTTATTATCATCTGCAATAAAAGTAATATCCCGACTAGTCATAAATTCGTCGTTCAAATAAATGTCGACCCGATATGTACCAGGTGGTGCCTCGCGTCCCTTAGTAAAGGCGGATAAATCGACAGATTCAGCAAGATCATTGCTTAAAAACCGTGGATTAAAATAATACTCTGCATCAACGGGAAAAACCGCAGTTGCTAAGCCAAGGGCAATGGTAAGCCGTGCAAAGCGTGGTAGTATTAACACCTGATGCATACGATATGCCTTAAATGCGGCACGAAAGGCTGTCATTATTAATTCCGATTGAGTTTATTATTAATTAAGTCACTGGCTTACTGCATGGTTGCCTTAATACGCGGAGTTAATGCACCGTAATCATTGATCGTCTGAAAACTGATATCCCCGGTTGCAGCATGCGGGATATCCACCGATACTTCACCTTTTGGCGGCACCATGGTGTTTGGGAGATTGCTATTTCCTGCTTTCATATTTGTTACGGTAATGAAGTAGGGCGTTGGATTAATAAGAGTGAGTTTGCTACCGCTGCGACGAAACCGAAGCATTGCTGGCGCTTCTTCAGGTGCCATTGCCAGGTTCGTGGGGCGATAAAACATTTTTATGCGGCTAATAATTGCCAGCTGTAATGTATTCTCATTCTTCTGGTCTTTTTCCATAGCAGGAATAGCTTTAACATTCACCCAGAACAGGCTTTCACGGTCGCCTGGTAACTGATGATTAGTAGCGTTGATTATCCGCAGCGTATTCTCTTTTTTACCTTGCATGGAAAAAAGCGGTGGGGTAATGACAAACTGGGTGTCTTTTTGGTCACCTGCATTTTCTATCCATGACTGAATGAGATAGACACTGGCAGGATCATTATTCGTGACAGGCAATAAAACCTGTTTCTGGTTTGCCGGATAAATTACCCGCGTCGCACCCAGTGCGACAGCTGCGTTGGCAACGGTGCTATGGCAAGCAAAGAGCAATAAAAGTAACACTGTCGCCATAAAGGAAATAGAGTAGGGGGTACGCGTAGTTTGCATCTGATGCATTCTCCATGTGTTAAGAGGATAAGCGGGAAAACCGTTACATCAGACAATCGATTAATGTTGCTAATACATTGGCGAGTCGCCGGGTTTCCAGACTTAATGCGTTTGTAATAAATGTTGGTTCTCTTTTAATAGGAAAACCTTGCTACAAAGTAAATATTTTAAATAACAGTAAGTTTAACTACTGTTGTTTATTGATAGTTTAGATATTATGTGATTTTTCATAGCGCTCCAAATACAAACCATTTCTCATTAAAAATGAGATGAATATTGGTAAATTGCTCGGGTGTGCGTAGCCATGCCACACACACCCTGTTTCAATTTCAGATGACGTATAGCCACCTTAAGATTGAATTATAGATATTGAACTTTGAAGGTCGCATCAGCGTTTGCAGTACCAGCTACGGACTGCCCGAGAGCAATATAACGAGCCTGGAATGGCAGTATATTCGTGCCATCAATCAAGTCGGTTTTAGCACTAAAAGTGGCCCCATCAAGTATTAATACCTCACCCGTACGGTCCAAAATTTGAATACCGACATTTTGGGCAGAGCCTGCCGCTGAACTCTGCAGCGCTAACGTATCGTCATTACTGGTGACAGTAGTACCCAGGAATGCAACAGCTGCATTACTGGAAACATTGGTATCACAATCATTCAGCTTGATATTGAAGCCAACGGCGGAGCTGAGGTCACCCGCTTTAGCCAGGCGAGAAGAACGAACCTGACCCAGCTCAACCGTTTGGTTCATTGATTCTGAATCAATTGCACAAGCGGCATTTACCACTTCACCTTTAAAATGAATAACACCGCCATTAACAGTGGTCGTTACTGATTCATCACCCTCGGCTGCGCTTACCGCAGCAGACGACATCGCCAACACAGAAACGACAATCATACCAACATGTTTGAGTTTCATAATTCTCCAAAATTTATATTTAAGTAGCTGAATAAAGAGGGTTAACAATTAAGTCATTCTGTTATTGCTTAAAAACAAGAATCATTCTTGATTGGTTGTTGCCCTGAGAATATAGTTTCCAGGGTTATTACATTTCACGAAGAACGATAATATCTTTAAATCACAAGGACACCTAATCACAACAAGTTTATTGTGCACTTGTTGAAGAGAGTATTTGCAAAAACATTTTATGTCGCTAAATAACATGACGATTTCATTATGCATGTTATTTATAAACCGTGACTAAACAGAATATTATTGCGAACAAGGGAAGTGTCAGGAAAGGTCAAGGGCTACCAATGGTTAATATGGCTATAAATCATTAGCTATGGTTAATGTTTGCTTGCTGAAACTAACACCGAATTGCTCTAAACAGATAAGTGCAGGGTTTATTAAAGCTGACCGACAGACTTTCTTAACCTGGTAATATCTCTCTTGGGTGACTCTCCAAACATCCGCGAATATTCCCGACTGAAATGGGATAGCTTTCGTAACCGACAGCATAGGCTGCTGTGGTGACATCGTAATGTTCATTCAGCATCGGTCGCCTGACTTCATTGAGACGTAGCCATTTCTGATACCGGAGTGGACTCATTCCCGCTTGATCCGTCCTTAAATAAGTAACAGCACCCTCTGGTGTTTTCGTATGCAGTGTCTATGCGACAGACACTGCGCTCTTAGCATGGGGCAGGGAATAACCAGGCTATTTCTCCATGCACAGGCCAATTATGAAAGAGGAGAGGCTTAAGTTCTTGAACCCTGAACGAATAACGACTACCAGAAAAGCACTTCGCATCACTCAGACATGATTTAACATAATATACATTATGCGCACCAGTATAAACCAAGGAAGAATCCAGTCGTTGGCGGTCATGATTGTCGTGCTCATTAACAACGACCACCCCATATCTCACTTACTACCGTATTCTCGGCTTAACCGTCCATGCAACCTCAACACATTGGTTTCAACTGCCGTCACCAAGTTCTCCGGAAAATCTGTCGGTAATGAAGTCTTCACGTTATCCAGTGCTGCCGGAATCATTCTGGCAAAGTCACTTAGGATTTCATGCATCTGCACTTCCGGGAATCTCAGCACCTTTGCTGTCGCCAAAAAATGTCGCGGATAAATTTTATCGATTGCCGTTTTTTTGCCTTTGGATGCGTTAAGCCCCATTGCCAGTTTGAGATCGCTGATGTGGATTCCCGTACCGCCAAGGACCGGAAATGCTGAAATGATGTCGTAAAATGGCGTGAGTCGATAACTGCCGCCAGCCTGAATAAATACGGAGAAGTTTTTTGCATGGCCATCCGTTGCGCCAATCAACCACTGGAAGACCTGGAATTTAATAAAATCATAACGATCGCGAAGCGCCTCGCTGGACCCCATCAAAAACGCCATGATCCGCGCGATGCCTGGGCCTCCATCTGATTCATATTTCACAGATGAAGGTAAACCGAATGTCTGACACATATCCTCCTGTGGCAAGCGAAGTAAAACCGTTCGCTCAGTATTCCAACGCCTGTCAAAACGTTCGACCGCTAACGCACGCACCCTTCCCGCTTTAATGATTTCTGCGTCCGGAACATTCAACCCAAGTTCTTTCGCCAGCAGCAGACAGTAATACTCATTATCAACGCTTTGGCTGAGATCGAGCGTCGCATTGGGCTGCCTGATTTCGCCAATCGGTAATTTAATGATGTGCGTCGTCGGCGTTATTCCTTTCGGAATGCACCAGTCATTGCCTATTCTAAGCAGCGCTGTCTTCTCCTGCGCGCCAGCAACCGAGATGCGAAAGTCATTTTCTTCTCTAATCATGCCCAGAGGGATATCTGCTTTATAAGCCGTTAATACTTCTTCAAGCCTGGCTTCAGTAAGCTTTTCCCATGCCATTATCGGGCGCGTTATGGTTTCATTTTCGGATAATAACGTTACGGCACCAACGCTGTCTCGCCCTATTTCTGACAATAAATCAAACGGTTGTCTGGATTTAGCATGATAACGTTTAACGATCCGGTCACGTACAATCGGGCTATCGGGTCACAGGTTATCGAAGAAGTTAAATACGGCATCTGAGGTGATATTCCCCCTCTGCAATGGCAGCGAAAGTGACAACGGTCTGGCATAACGGCTGGCTAACCACTCCGGTGCATACTTAAAGGTGTGCGCGCCGTTGGCTAACTTCGTTAACTCGCCTACCCGCTGGTTGTTCATCCAAGTGACAAGTTTAGGCATTACCACTCCAGATCTTGCTGTTCTGTTGATTCTGGCGAGGCATTTTTCGTGTCGCATAGTGTCATTGAGAGTTCAAGCGACTGTAAAATCTTAAAAAATGTCGTGAGCGTGGTATTGTCAGGGTTGTTTTCGAAATTGGAAATTGTCGCCTGCTTAATGCCAATTTTTTTCGCCAGCTCGCTCTGCGTCCAGCCATTTTGCTGGCGAACCAGTTTCATTGCATTCGCTAATTGCGTTGGGCTATAGATCTTCTGAAAGCTCATCATGTCATACGTCCACAGCAAATTTATCCGCTTAAGGGGATATTATCAGTTTTATCCTTTAGTGAGGATAAAGTCAATCTGGAAACACATCTTATCCGCTGTACGGGATAAATGCTGCGATATCCGCGATCGCGGATAAAAGGGAGGCTTTAAAGCCTTTGAAGTCGGCAATATTAAGCCGCATGCCATCTCGACATGCGGCTTATACGGTTTACCAGCTATATTTCACTCCCAGCATGCCCTGAGTATCGCTATAGCCTTTATCACCTAGTTGCACACCGACATTCCCCCACAGGCTAAGGTTGTTATTTACTTTCGCCTCAACCCCGGTACGTACTTCACCGAGATTACGCGCACCTTCACGGCCTACGGTTTGACCATTCATCTTCACGGCGTAGACTTTGCTGTTGTTGATCCAATTCGCTTCAATGTAAGGCTGGAACTCACGCTGTTTACCATCGTCACGCTGGTGATGGCTGTTCAGGTAGGTTTTCACCCCAAGTCGCGTTTGCACATTTCCGTCGCCTTCCGTTTCAATGCGCGTTCCGTCTTTCCGGGTATGGTCGGAATCTTTCACACCCATCCAGGTGATTTGCGCCTGTGGCTGGACGTACCAGGTATTCAGCGTCCCTTCGCTGCCGCTAAATGTTCCCGCTTCAAAGGTATACCCACCCTCAACAGAGGCCGTCACACCGCGAGAATCATAGTCGTCAGCAGAACGGTTATCGGAACTGACGCTGTTATCAAACCAGTTATACAGCGCCCAGCTGTCAACATAAGCGCCGGTCTTATTCGCATCGTTCTGATACCAGGTCGCGTACAGCCCAGCGCTGTAACCGCTGATGCGCCCATCCGATTTATAACCCACACGATTACTCTGAGTATTACTGTGCTGATTAGCGTAACCTGCCATCACGCCAAGATGCCAGCGATCCTGCGCGTTGCTACTCCACTGCGCCAAATCGCCGCCTAGCTGCAATACATAGCGGTTAGCCTGAGTATTTAGCTGACCGTCACCGGCCCTTGAACGTTCGTGCCCTCCGACATGACGCATCCACATACTGCTTGCCGACCCCTGAGAATGCAGTGAATCTGTATACTGCGGCTCACCCAGACGGTCGTGTAAACGATGGCTAAACAGCGAGTTGGCTGCGGCAATGTTGCTGATATAGCTTCCGGCCTCCGGGCGATAAACTGATGGGCCTTCCGGATCCACAACAGGGGGATTATTGATGGGATCGGGTGTATCCGCTGGCGTTACGCCGTCCCATTTACTGGTCAGATACCAGTTTTTCTCGTCATTCCCCTTCCCTTTAGCCAGCGTGTAGACGTAAGCCCCAGCTTCGACAGTTCCGGTGGTCAGCGCGAAGTTACCTGCAGAATTACCGCCAACCTCAATGAGTTCAATACCGTTGACCGTTTGTGCACCGACGCCGCCAATGTTATCAACCCGAACGCGAGTGTTCCCTTGGGTATCGCCTTTCACGTTCATTTTATCGGTGGGCGAATTATCGCCGCCCAGCGTCGCGTTGAACGTCATCAGGCCATTGTTTCCGGTATAGTTGCCGTTAACGGTCAGTACATTCCCCGGTTTCCCCCCTTCGCTATTCATTTGAACCGTGCCGCCATTCTCCAGGTTGCCGCCGATTGTGGTTTTAGCGACACGCAGTGTCCCCCCAGGCATAACGTTCACATCACCTGCAGTGGTGACATTTCCCGACATCACACCGCTGTTATGGATATTAATGTGTTGACTTGCCATATTAATGGCAGAGTCGGAACCGAAAGCAATTTCCCCCCCCACGATATCCGTCGTACCCTGATACGCCGCGGAATCGTTGTTAAGAGTCAGGATCCCGGTCCCCAGTTTTGTCACATCACCGCTACCGCTGATACTGTGCGTCATCGCCCAGCTACGCTCAGTGGAGATGGTGAGCAGGCCATTATTGATAACGGAAGCATCACCCAGGTTTTTCTGCTCGTTGACGCTGAGCGCGCTGCCTGTATCAATGTTGAATTGCCCCACAAAGCGGCTATTATCGCCATCCAGCTCTACATCTGTCCTGGCGGTTGCGCTCACGATACCCTTCCCGCTTATGCTATTACGCAGTTCGCCAGTCACGTTTTTTAGCGTTAACAGACCGTCATTGGCAATATTTCCTCTGCCTAACCCCTGAGTATTATCGAGGCTGACTTCCGCATTTGGGCTAATGCTGGTTAACGCATTGTAGCGTGCATTAAGCCCCTCGATAGCCAGCGTTCCCCCTGTAACATTCAGGTTTCCGCCACCTGTCAGTTCACCCTGACTGATCCCACCTTTATTTACCGTCAGCGCCCCCTCTTTGAACAAAACAGTCGAACCCATTTGCCCGGTGAATGTCTCTACCGTCTGCGTCGATCCATTAAGATCGACGATGGCCGCGTTGCTGATGTTCAGTTCCCGGGTGTTGCCAAGTGCACCATCCGCATCGGTACGTAATGTCCCCATCTGAACGTAGGTTGCCCCCTGATAGTCGTTCTGACCGTTGGAAAGCGAAACCTGTCGCACCGTATTGATTGCCAGATCCCCTTCACCACCGATTTTTGCCGACATATCGGCCGTTGCGCCATAGGCTCCGCCATGTTCGGCTAACGTCAGCTTTTGCCCACCATGGATGTTCAGCGCTTTCAGCCCATAGTTAACGTACAAACCATCACCTGGTGCGGTCGTGAGGCGGAATCCATGATCACCCTCGGCGACCACCGTTCCGTTTTGCGCAATGTGTAACGTTTTGTCCGCTTCCACCTCGTCGCCCTGTAAATCACGTAACGTTAATGAGCCACCCGACCCAATAACCGTTTGCGCCTTCACCAGTTGAACGCCGACATGGCTATCATCGTGTTCCAGCAAATTGAGCGTCGTCAGAGGGTTATTCGCCATGGGATCATTCCACGGTTTAGGCACGTCGATAAGCACGTCGCCCGTCCCGTTTACCTGATAGTTACGGCCTTTCCAGGTGTAGTCACCCGCGCCGACAACCAGCGTATCGACGCTGATATATCCCTCTGCAAGCGTCGCAGCAGGAATATCCGTATCGAAAATGAGCGTACCGCCATTCATGGCCAGTCCACCAATGGATTGCTCTCCCACTTTTACCGATGTGGTATTTTCACTGTCAGACTGCAACATCGCGTGAGTAAGCGCAGCGGTGTTGTCGCGTTCCAGAGTGAAGGTACTGTCTTTCAGTTGGGCAACACCGGCGAATTCAGTCCCTGTTGCATGGGTAAAGCCAAACATCTTGTCGTAGGATGACAGCTGCACTCGCATCAAGCCATCGCCTTTGAGCGCATTGGTCAGCGTGTAATCTCCTGCACTGTTCGTTGATGCGAGAATGTCGAGCGTACCGGGGCTTGCAATGGTGACTTCACTCGAACCCATGCCCGTTACCCCATCTGCCGTATGAGACGCAATGGTCAGGAGGCCGTCATTGACCAGCGTTTTACCGCTATAAGTATTCCCTGCATTGAACACCGTATGGCCTGCATCATGGATCACTTTTCCGTCTTTATCGTCACCTGTAATCAGCATATCGACCTGGTAGCCGGCATCACTGTTATTAGTATGATTAAAGACAAAAACACCTTCGCCAGAACCAAACTCTACTTTCGTCGCGTTGGTTATATACCCGGCATCTGCCGCCGCCTCACCGTGAGCTGCACCAATGTTTAGCGTTCCTACAGCAGGTTCAAAAACACCTAAATAAACTTCTCCACCTTCGACATTCAGCGTGCCGCTATTCGTCAGGGTTAACGTACCCGTACCAGATGTCCCTACGTACATATTGAATGTTTCAAGAAGAGAGTTCTGCCCATCCACCCTCACGACGCCCTTACTTTTGTCATTGAGAGCTATCTGTGTATCACGCGCTTTAACTATACCTCCGGTGGTAATATTCAGTTCACCCTTGCCTAATACACCGACCTGTAGCAATTGTGCGTTAGTAGATGATGTCTTTAAATTCCAGAGACTGTCCGTTGAAATATTAACTATCCCCTTACCGGAGGCATTTCCTCCGATAAATCCATAGCCCGTTGAATTAAGGGTGGCACCATTACTGACATTTACGATACCGCTACCAAAATTACCGACATTGATACCCACAGTATCGAACGATGATGTCGCATCCATCAGGTTCAGTGTGCCGATACCGCTTGCTTTATCGCCCAAAAAAGTAATATTTTGCGATACGAACTTACCGCCATCGCTAATATTGAGGTTTCCGACGCCCGCAACACCAATGGTGGTATAGACATTCTTATTGACCTCCCACATCCCCCCCGTGGTGATGCTGACATTCCCGACGCCGGTTTCTCCATAACCGAGTGAGCTTCCTCCGTTGCTGACAACAAGCCCTTCATTACTGATATTCATTTCGCCGTGGCCGTCATAACCAAGATTAGTTCCGAGATTAGTGATAACGGAGTTCTTATCCTTAACAGTAATGTTGCCTGTGCCTGTTTCTTTCATCCCCGCAGTGATAATTCCCGAATCTACTTTACCTTCACGCGAGACATTAAGTTCACCGTCGCCAGCATCACCGATATAGATATAGCGGAAAGCTTCGCCCGTTCCGAGGAAATTCCAATGCCCTTTATCGGTCACGTTGACGACACCGTGGGAACCGTCCTGAACGCCCACTAATGAATATTCTTTGTTATTAATTAGTCCATTATTGGAAATATTGAGTGTGCCATTACCGAAATATCCATTATAGAGTCTGCGTACCGTGATGACAGAGTCTTGATCCTGCACATTCAGGGTTCCGATACCGGTAGCATTGCCACCGATAATCGTGTTTTCAGCCGTAATCAGTCCACCCTCGCGAATAGTCGCTTCCCCCGTTCCTTGATTACCAATTTGAAATTCAATTGAGGAATCGTTATTTTTTATTAGCCACTCACCGCCCTTTTCAACGACAACCTGGCCATTACTGCCCGCCTGATAGCCTAAAATGGCGACTATTGAACTCGTGACGTAACCCTTATCCGTAATATTTAATGAGCCCGTACCGTAACTCCCTATTTCGAATAATTCGGTCGTCAGAACAGAGTCCTCTCCCTCAACATTGACCGTCCCGACGCCTCCTGTCGAGGAACCTAGTCTTAAATAGCCTCCATCAACGTGACCTTTCTGTTTAATATTCAGCGTCCCCGTTCCGGATTGACCCACATTTAAAGGCCTTGCATTATTTCCGCTATCATACAATCGCCAGGTGCCACCCAAAACATTAACGGTGCCCTCTGAGTCCTCATTAGCGCCAATGACGCTGGTAGTAATAGTGGTTAAGGAGGCATTACCGCCAGCCAAAATATTAAGCACTCCAGTGCCATACCAGCCAACCAGGTAGGCATCATAAGCAACATCAGTATCAATATTGGTAATCTGATCATTATCAACTTCCAGACTTGCACCAGACGCTGAACCGCTTAGTGCCAGCAAAACACCCAGCGTCAATCTACTGAATTTCGTTGTCAGTCCAGAGGATTTACGCAAATTAACCGTCGATGTTTTACCTGCCCTGCGAGTTAATTCCGAGCAGGCCTGAAATACCTGTAGATTGCAATTCCATATCACGCGATAGATTCTATTCATATAAACGCTCCATATACAAAAAATACAGCCACGAAAGAGATGAGTCGTCAGACATTAAAAATGAAACTTATTAAATTGTCAGAGGTCTGTATTGAGTGTTAGTTGGAGGTGGGAAGGTGTCAATTTGGCTAATTTGCTAATGCTTTCGAATTGATAGATTAAAAATTGCATAGTTCTTATTTTATTTAAAAATGAACTATGAGTTATTGTTGCTTAATAAGAAAACTGTTTCTTTCAATAGGAAAATTATCATCATCATATTTAACAAAGAATAGCACTAATTGCTAAAAATCGAAGTTTATTAAACCCCTTTTGCATCCATTAATGTCTTTAGGAATATTAGCTATAAAATAAGGGTTATGCTTAATGCTTTAAGAAAAATAGCAATTTTCCCTTGAATATAGTACTGGTGATGGAACGATGAATCTGCAAGCTGGCATTTAACAAGCCAGCTCTAAAAGAAGGGAAATAAGAAAAACTATACTCAAAAACTAACAGCCACGGTCATCATGATGTGGCTGTCAATGAAACTATAACCCAGGCGCTTTCCATAACGACGTCGTCAGTCCATGATCAACCAGCCCCAGCTGATCCTGATAAACTGCCTGCCACTTATCGCGTGAATCCTGATAAAGTTCATGCTTTTCCGGGTCTGGTGTGTGCGTCCGTTCCCAGCGAACCAGGCGTTCTCCGGTTTCTGCCATTGATGAAAAAATTCCGGCACCGACGCCAGCTGCAATGGCACATCCTAATGCGGTGGCTTCTTTGACTACCGGAATATTGACGGGTAATCCCGAGACATCAGCGAGAATTTGACTCCATAATTTCCCTTTTGAACCTCCGCCTGCAAAGACTAACGATGAAGGATGAATATTCGAGAAATCAGCAATTTGCTGCAAGTTACACGCTGATACAATCGCCGCATTTTCTTCCAGCGCACGGAACAATGTCGCTTTGTTACATTTATCCGGGTCAATGGACAAGTTAATAAAGGAAGGCGCAGCGTGATACCAGGTTTTAAAGCGCATTCTGTCGGAGAAGATCGGCATTACGCCCCACGACCCAGGCGGCACCCGACTGGCCATCTCTTCCAGCAGCGTATAGGTGTCGATGCCTAAACGTTCGGCAATCAGTTTTTCTTCGGCACAGAAAGCATCGCGGAACCAGCGCATGGTGAGTCCGGTAAAAAAGCTTATAGATTCAGCTTGTACCATGCCAGGAATAACATGAGGATTAACGCGCACGTTCATTTCTGGGTCTGTCACCGGCGCGCCTAAATTTACAACTTGCTGCCAGAATGTGCCGCCAAGAACCGCGGTTTGTGCCGGACGCACAACGCCTAACCCAAGGCAACCAAGCTGCACGTCGCCTCCTCCAACGACCACCGGAGTGCCCGCCTTCAGACCGCAGAGTTCCGCCGCTTGTGAACTTACCACGCCCAGCAATGTGCCGGTTTCTTTGACAGGAGAAAGAATATCGGCACGTAGGCCAGCCATATCCAGCAATGCAGGTTTCCAGTCACGGGTGGTTAGATCAAGAAGTCCCGTGGTGCCAGCGTTAGAGGGATCCACCGCCAGTTCGCCGCTGAGCATATAGGCCAGCCAGTCGCTGATCATGGTGATGGTTGATGCCTGACGGTAAATATCGGAACGATGGTGCGCCAGCCAAAGTAATCTGGGGATGGCACTTAAAGCCAGTGTTTGTCCGGTCGCGCGATAAACTTCGTTTTCAAAGGTATTGTTGTGCAGTTCTTTAAGTTCGCTAACTTCGCGTGCCGCTCTGGCATCCACATTGGCGCAGGCCCAGATCGGGGCTCCTTCATTATTATATAAAACAATGCCTTCACGCATCGAACATGCCGAAACGGCAGCGATATACTCCGGGGCTATGCCGGCGTTGTGCAGCGCCTGGCGCATACACTCACACGCCAGTTGCCAGTTTTTGTTGAGATCAAATTCCATAGAACCAGGAACGTCCGGTACTGCCAGATGCCGCCACTCCGCCTGTCCCACTGCTATTTGATTGCCTTCCAGGTCGAATATCACAGCCCGAATACTTCCGGTGCCTGCATCCAGCGCCATCAGGTAGTACTTTGATTCTGAAGGGGTAAAGAGTCGAGCCATTAGATTATCCTCGGCTTATGCGTTCTGTCTGTTCCTCTATACGTTCTCCATCATTCCCGGTAATAAGGTCATGCAAATTTAACTACGTAAAATCGCCGCTGCTGTGTCCTGATCGGTAACCAGTGCGTTGATATAACCGCCTTTCATTGCAGCGGCAATTGCTTCGGCTTTATTTTCTCCCCCTGCCACGCCAACCCGGACGGGTATGGTCTTCAGCGCGCTTAAAGGTAAGCCAATCAGTTCGTTATGTATTTTGATATCCGTGACAACGTCACCTTTTGCATCAAAAAAGTAGCCTAAAATGTCGCCAACCGCCCCTTTTCGGCCAATCATTAACTGTTCGCCCTGGCTGATATAACCGGAGCGAATGATCGTCGCGTCGTCTTGTTGACTCACGGCCCCAATGCCGACAATCGCCACATCCGCTGCTTGCGCGGCTAACAGAACATCTTTGACGCAATTTTCATTTTTTAGCGTACGGGCAATGTCAGCGGAGGATGCCCGCAACGGAGCCGGAATAATATTCACACTGCACGCCGCGTTAAGCTGTCCGATACCCGTCATATAAGAACCGACGCCACCGGAGAGCGTGACCAGGCGAATTTGCTGTGACGAAATAAAACCACTTAAGCGTTGCAGCGTATTCATGGTTGCCTCGCCAAAACCAATCGCCAGCATCTGTTGTGGTTGAAGTAAACTCATCAACATATGCGCCGCGCCTATCCCTAGTCGCCCGCCGACATCAGCATCCGCAAGCCCAGGGATCACCCGGACATGTTGCAGCGAAAACTGACGACGTAATTGAGTTTCATATTCCAGACAGCCTTCAAAGCGAGAATTAATCTGTACGCGAATAATGCCGGACTGATGCCCTTTCTCCAGCAATCGCGATACTTTCAAACGTGTCAGGCCGAGACGATCGCTGATCTCACTCTGGGTCAGCCCGTCGTGGTAGTAAAACCACGCGATCCGCGCGACCTGTTCTTCTTCACACATTCCCTGTTCTGAAATTACCGAATCGTTGATTGTCATAATTCATTCTTCACTTTGAACATATTTAAATCTTTAATGCAATTGTTCAGTTCTTGCGCATTTATATCTGTGATGGCAACCACAGTTTGACTCTACGAGCATGAGCAAACGCAACCGTGAAAATCAAAATAGCATAAATTGTGATCTATTCGTCGGAAATATGTGCAATGCCCACCTAAGGTTATGAACAAATTAAAAGCAGAAATACATTTGTTCAAAACTCACCTGCAAAACTGAACGGGGGAAATATGCAAACGAGTGATACCCGCGCGTTACCGCTACTTTGCGCCCGCTCGGTTTATAAACAGTATTCAGGGGTCAATGTCCTGAAAGGCATCGATTTTACGTTGCATCAGGGGGAGGTCCACGCCCTGCTCGGCGGCAATGGTGCCGGTAAATCGACGTTAATGAAGATTATTGCCGGTATTACCCCTGCTGATAGCGGTACGCTGGAGATTGGGGGCAACAACTACGTCAGATTAACGCCAGTTCATGCTCATCAGCTGGGTATTTATCTCGTTCCCCAGGAACCGCTGCTTTTCCCAAGCCTGTCGATAAAAGAAAACATCCTGTTTGGGCTGGCAAAAAAACAGCTCTCCATGCAGAAAATGAAGAACTTGCTGGCGGCGCTGGGCTGCCAGTTTGATCTGCATAGTCTGGCAGGATCGCTGGATGTCGCCGATCGCCAAATGGTGGAAATCCTCCGCGGGCTGATGCGCGACTCGCGGATTCTGATCCTCGATGAACCTACCGCCTCGCTTACCCCTGCGGAAACCGAACGCTTGTTTAGTCGCTTGCAAGAGCTGCTTGCTACTGGCGTGGGTATTGTTTTTATCTCGCATAAGCTGCCGGAAATTCGCCAGATTGCCGATCGAATTAGCGTGATGCGCGATGGAACCATCGCCTTAAGCGGCAAAACCAGCGAACTGTCTACCGACGACATTATTCAGGCCATCACGCCAGTGGTACGGGAAAAATCGCTCTCTGCCAGCCAAAAATTATGGCTGGAGTTACCTGGTAACCGCCCACAACATGCCGCCGGAACGCCGGTGCTGACACTGGAAAATCTGACTGGCGAAGGTTTCAGGAATGTCAGCCTGACGCTCAATGCCGGAGAAATTCTGGGCCTGGCTGGGCTGGTGGGAGCCGGACGCACAGAACTGGCCGAGACGCTCTATGGTCTGCGTACTTTGCGTGGCGGACGCATTATGCTGAATGGTAAAGAGATCAATAAATTAACCACTGGAGAACGTTTACTGCGCGGTCTGGTTTATCTGCCGGAAGATCGCCAGTCATCCGGACTGAATCTCGATGCTTCGCTGGCCTGGAACGTCTGCGCCCTTACTCATAACCTTCGTGGATTCTGGGCGAAAACCGCGAAAGATAATGCCACCCTGGAACGTTATCGTCGGGCGCTGAATATTAAATTTAACCAACCGGAACAAGCTGCACGGACATTATCCGGTGGCAACCAGCAAAAAATCCTCATTGCCAAATGCCTGGAAGCTTCGCCGCAAGCATTGATTGTCGATGAGCCGACGCGCGGCGTGGATGTCTCGGCCCGTAATGATATCTACCAGCTGTTGCGCAGCATCGCCGCACAGAATGTGGCTGTGCTGCTTATCTCCTCTGATATGGAAGAGATCGAACTGATGGCAGATCGTGTGTATGTGATGCATCAGGGCGAAATTACCCACTCTGCACTGACCGGGCGCGATATTAATGTCGAGACTATTATGCGCGTTGCCTTCGGCGATAGTCAGCGTCAGGAGGCATCATGCTGAAGTTTATTCAGAACAACCGTGAAATCACGGCATTGCTGGCGGTGGTGCTGCTGTTTGTATTCCCCGGTTTTCTCGACCGCCAGTATTTAAGTGTGCAAACGCTGACCATGGTTTATAGCAGCGCGCAAATCCTGATCCTGCTGGCAATGGGCGCGACGCTGGTAATGCTTACGCGCAATATTGATGTTTCAGTGGGTTCGATTACCGGAATGTGCGCGGTGCTGTTGGGGATGTTACTGAACGCAGGATATTCACTACCTGTTGCCTGTGTCGCGACTTTACTGCTTGGTTTGCTCGCGGGATTTTTCAACGGTGTCCTGGTCGCGTGGCTAAAGATCCCTGCCATTGTTGCCACCCTTGGCACGTTAGGGTTGTACAGAGGCATCATGTTGCTGTGGACTGGCGGCAAATGGATTGAAGGGTTACCCGCCGAACTGAAACAGCTCTCCGCACCGCTGCTGTTTGGCGTTTCCGCGATTGGTTGGTTGACGATAATTCTGGTGGCATTTATGGCCTGGCTGCTGGCAAAGACGGCGTTTGGACGCAGTTTTTATGCCACGGGCGATAATTTACAGGGCGCTCGTCAACTGGGTGTTCGTACGGAAGCCATTCGCATTGTGGCATTTTCGTTGAACGGCTGCATGGCGGCACTGGCGGGAATTGTGTTTGCTTCGCAGATTGGTTTTATCCCCAACCAGACCGGTACCGGGCTGGAGATGAAAGCAATTGCAGCCTGCGTGCTGGGCGGCATTAGTTTGCTCGGCGGTTCCGGTGCGATCATTGGTGCGGTACTCGGCGCATGGTTCCTGACGCAGATCGATAGCGTACTGGTGCTGTTGCGCATTCCGGCATGGTGGAACGATTTTATCGCGGGCCTCGTGCTGCTGGCGGTGCTGGTGTTTGATGGACGCCTGCGTTGTGCGCTGGAACGTAATCTACGGCGGCAAAAATATGCCCGCTTTATGACGCCACCGCCATCCGTTAAACCCGCTTCGTCAGGTAAAAATCGGGAGGCCGCATAATGCGTATTCGCTACGGTTGGGAACTGGCTCTTGCCGCACTGCTCGTTATTGAGATTGTCGCATTTGGTGCAATTAACCCGCGGATGTTAGATCTCAATATGTTGCTGTTCAGCACCAGTGACTTTATCTGCATTGGCATTGTCGCCCTACCGCTGACGATGGTGATTGTCAGTGGCGGGATCGATATTTCGTTTGGTTCGACCATCGGCCTCTGCGCCATTGCATTGGGCGTACTGTTTCAAAGTGGTGTGCCGATGCCGCTGGCGATACTCCTGACCTTACTGCTCGGCGCATTGTGCGGGCTGATCAACGCCGGATTAATTATCTATACCAAAGTTAACCCGCTGGTGATTACGCTTGGCACGCTGTATCTGTTTGCCGGAAGCGCTCTGCTGCTTTCCGGTATGGCCGGAGCGACGGGGTACGAAGGTATTGGTGGATTCCCGATGGCGTTTACAGATTTCGCTAACCTGGATGTGCTGGGACTCCCCGTTCCGCTGATTATCTTCCTGATATGTCTCCTCGTTTTCTGGCTCTGGCTGCATAAAACCCATGCCGGACGTAATGTGTTTTTGATTGGGCAAAGCCCGCGCGTGGCGCTTTATAGCGCGATTCCAGTTAACCGCACCTTATGTGCGCTCTATGCCATGACGGGGCTGGCGTCTGCGGTCGCCGCTGTGCTGCTGGTGTCGTATTTTGGTTCAGCACGTTCCGATCTCGGTGCGTCGTTTCTGATGCCCGCCATCACCGCCGTGGTGCTTGGCGGTGCCAATATTTATGGTGGTTCCGGTTCCATTATCGGCACCGCCATTGCGGTTTTATTAGTGGGATATTTGCAACAAGGTTTGCAAATGGCAGGAGTGCCAAATCAGGTGTCCAGCGCCCTTTCCGGTGCGCTACTTATCGTCGTTGTCGTAGGTCGTTCCGTTAGCCTGCATCGCCAGCAAATTAAAGAGTGGCTGGCGCGTCGGGCCAATAACCCATTGCCATAAAGGATATCTTCATGACACTTCATCGCTTTAAGAAAATCGCCTTACTTAGCGCTCTTGGCATTGCCGCAATCTCTATGAATGTGCAGGCCGCAGAGAGTATTGCATTTATTCCCAAACTGGTTGGCGTGGGATTTTTTACCAGCGGTGGCAACGGCGCACAACAAGCGGGTAAAGAGCTGAGCGTTGATGTGACCTACGACGGGCCGACAGAACCCAGTGTTTCTGGTCAGGTACAGTTGATTAATAACTTCGTCAATCAAGGTTATAACGCCATTATCGTTTCTGCGGTTTCGCCTGATGGCTTGTGTCCGGCACTGAAACGCGCCATGCAACGTGGTGTGAGAGTGCTGACCTGGGACTCTGATACTAAACCGGAGTGCCGCTCTTACTACATTAATCAGGGAACGCCCGCCCAGTTGGGAGGTATGTTGGTGGATATGGCGGCGCGTCAGGTGAATAAAGACAAAGCCAAAGTCGCGTTTTTCTACTCAAGCCCCACCGTTACGGACCAAAACCAGTGGGTGAAAGAAGCGAAAGCGAAAATCGCCAAAGAGCATCCTGGCTGGGAAATTGTCACTACGCAGTTTGGCTATAACGATGCCACTAAATCATTACAAACCGCAGAAGGAATATTAAAAGCGTATAGCGATCTCGACGCCATTATCGCCCCCGACGCCAACGCCCTGCCCGCTGCCGCACAAGCCGCAGAAAACCTGAAAAATGACAAAGTTGCGATTGTCGGATTCAGTACGCCAAACGTGATGCGTCCATATGTGGAACGCGGCACGGTGAAAGAATTTGGCCTGTGGGATGTGGTTCAGCAAGGCAAAATTTCAGTGTATGTCGCGGATGCATTATTGAAAAAAGGATCAATGAAAACGGGCGACAAGCTGGATATCCAGGGCGTAGGTCAGGTGGAAGTCTCGCCAAACAGCGTTCAGGGCTATGACTACGAAGCGGATGGTAATGGCATCGTACTGTTACCGGAGCGCGTGATATTCAACAAAGAGAATATCGGCAAATACGATTTCTGATGTGCATTACTTAACCGGAGTAAGTTATGGCAGATTTAGACGATATTAAAGATGGTAAAGATTTTCGTACCGATCAACCGCAACAAAATATCCCTTTTATCCTGAAAGGTTGCGGTGCGCTGGATTGGGGAATGCAGTCACGCTTATCGCGGATATTTAATCCGAAAACGGGTAAAACCGTGATGCTGGCCTTTGACCATGGTTATTTTCAGGGGCCGACTACCGGACTTGAACGCATTGATATAAATATCGCCCCGCTGTTTGAACATGCCGATGTATTAATGTGTACGCGCGGCATTTTGCGCAGCGTAGTTCCCCCAGCGACCAATAAGCCGGTGGTACTGCGGGCGTCAGGTGCGAACTCTATTCTGGCGGAATTAAGTAATGAAGCCGTGGCGTTATCGATGGATGATGCCGTGCGCCTGAACAGTTGCGCGGTGGCGGCGCAGGTTTATATCGGCAGCGAATATGAACATCAGTCGATCAAAAATATTATTCAGCTGGTTGATGCCGGAATGAAAGTGGGAATGCCGACCATGGCCGTGACTGGCGTGGGCAAAGATATGGTGCGCGATCAGCGTTATTTCTCGCTCGCGACTCGAATCGCCGCTGAAATGGGGGCGCAAATTATCAAAACCTATTATGTCGAAAAAGGTTTTGAACGGATTGTTGCCGGATGTCCGGTACCCATTGTTATTGCTGGCGGTAAAAAATTACCGGAGCGCGAGGCGCTGGAAATGTGCTGGCAGGCTATCGATCAGGGCGCTTCTGGTGTGGATATGGGGCGTAATATTTTCCAGTCTGACCATCCGGTGGCGATGATGAAAGCCGTACAGGCGGTGGTTCACCATAACGAAACGGCTGATCGGGCATATGAACTCTATCTGAGTGAAAAACAGTAACTACGGATTTAAGGAGAAGAATTATGCACGTCACACTGGTTGAAATTAACGTTCATGAAGACAAGATTGACGAGTTTATCGAAGTTTTTCGCCAGAACCACCTGGGCTCTGTACAGGAAGAAGGCAATTTGCGCTTCGATGTCTTACAGGACCCAGAAGTGAATTCGCGCTTTTATATCTACGAAGCCTATAAAGATGAAGACGCAGTGGCATTCCATAAAACCACGCCCCACTACAAAACCTGTGTCGCGAAACTGGAATCTTTAATGACCGGGCCGCGTAAAAAACGTCTGTTCAATGGGTTGATGCCGTGAGGCGAATTCATCAGTTTTATCTACAATTGGGGTAACGCGCTGACGGGAGTAAATAAATGTCTGACTGGAACCCCTCTTTATATCTGCACTTTGCCGCTGAACGATCGCGTCCGGCGGTGGAGCTGCTTGCCAGAGTACCGCTGGAGAATATCGAATACGTTGCCGATCTTGGCTGTGGCCCAGGTAACAGCACCGCCCTTCTAAACCAACGTTGGCCTGCTGCCAGGATAACAGGCATCGACTCGTCTCCGGCGATGATTGCTGAAGCGCGCAGTGCTTTGCCAGACTGCCAGTTCGTGGAAGCAGACATCCGCAACTGGCAACCGGTACAGGCACTCGATCTGATTTTTGCTAATGCCTCACTGCAATGGCTGCCCGACCACTACGAATTGTTTCCTCATCTGGTTTCTTTACTTAATCCGCAGGGCGTGCTGGCAGTACAGATGCCAGATAACTGGCTGGAGCCGACCCATGTGCTCATGCGCGAAGTTGCCTGGGAACAAAACTACCCGGATCGCGGGCGTGAGCCGTTGGCTGGCGTTCATGCTTACTACGATATTTTGAGCGAAGCCGGATGTGAGGTCGATATCTGGCGAACCACCTACTATCACCAGATGCCGTCACACCAGGCGATTATCGATTGGGTGACCGCCACTGGATTACGTCCGTGGTTACAGGATCTGACCGAGAGCGAACAGCAGCTTTTTCTTAAGCGCTACCATCAGATGCTGGAAGAGCAGTATCCACTGCAAGAGAACGGACAGATACTGCTGGCATTTCCGCGTCTTTTTATTGTTGCCCGCCGTACGGAGTAAATATCACGTCAGCTGGTAATGACGATCGGGAAGAATTTTTGCTGGAATTTCGGCTTCATCGTTCATCTGTAACAGGTCAATTTCAATAGCGTTGCAGATGGCATCCAGCGGTAAATCATTGTTTTCAGTACCGAACGGATCTTCCAGTTCTTCCGCCAGACAATCCAGCGAAATAAAAGTGTAGGAAATCAGCACAGAGATAAAAGGCGTCATGTAATGCAGGTCCACGACCAGCGCGAACGGCAGCATGATACAAAACAGATAAACGGTACGATGCAAAATCAGGGTGTAGGCAAAGGGAATTGGCGTATAGGCAATGCGCTCGCATCCTGCCAGGACCGCTGAAATATCATTAAGCCGATCGTTGAGGCTAATAAACAGGATATCTGAAAGCTGCCCATTGCGGCGCTGAACCGCCAACCACTCCCCCATTATTAACAAGATACGGTTAGCTGGAGAGTTCGAAGCCAGTACAGGCTGAAGATCTTCAGTCTTGAGATAATGAGCCAGCACTTCCGCCTGTGGCTGTTTGCGTAATGTCATGCGTAAACAGTGGGCGAAGGCGATTTGCAACCGGGCAAACTCCCTTACACTTGCCGAATCCGGCAATGTCGTTTTTACCTCGCGCAGTAACGACCGTGAGGCAATCATCAACTGCCCCCAAAGTTTTCGCGCTTCAACGTAACGGGCGTACCCGGCATTATTACGAAAACCAAGAAAAATGGCGATGGCGACACCGAGAATGCTGAACGGTGCGAGGGTGAATTTGATGCCCAGATGCGTGTACCAGGGCAGCATGAAAATAACAGCGATAGAAAAGAGAAAATTGAGTAGTAAGCGCGATGATATCTTGGATAATACTGAGCCGTGCCAGACAAAAATACGGCGCAGCCAGTGTTGTTGTGGACGAACAATCATGGTTATCTTCAGGCGTGAAAAAGTCGCCCTATTAAACGTGATTACGATCACATTCTCAAGACACTACTTACAAATTACCTACAAGCTTAACAACATTAACAGGCGCTGCATGTGGCATCTGTTAATGATAAAGGCACATAGGATGTTGTAACTAATATAGTGAAATAAGAAACCCGGTCGAAACCGGGTTCAGAAGTAACGGTGTTATTAGCACAACGGACGTACAGCTTCGCGCATCCCTTTTTCAAGAATCGCATCCAGGTCATTAGCAACCTGCTCGACCAGACCAGGCACTTGCGTCAGGTCCTGCTCCCAGTGGTCTTTTTCTGCCAACACAATCGCTACCAGTTCCTGGGTACCGATAACACGGTCACGATGCTGGCTCCAGAGTTGCTGATAACGTTCCAGCCAGTGTGCATCGTCCTGTACCGGATATGTTTCTCCGTTACGCTCACCACGATAGAAGGCAATCAATGCCGCTAATGCGAAAGTAAGGCGCGCCGGAAGTGTGCCTTTTGCCTTCTGCCCTGCCAGCAGCTGCGGCAGGATGCGAGTGCGGAACTTGGTCATACCGTTGAGCGCGATAGACAGCAGCTGATGCTTAATGTACGGGTTACGGAAACGCCCGGTGACTGCACTGGCGAAAGATTCCAGTTCATCACGAGGCAAATCCAGTACCGGAATAATTTCTTCGTAGATAGCTTTTTCAACGAATGCGCAAATTTCAGCATCGTTCATCGCTTCACCTACGGTATCCAGCCCTGCCTGGAACGCCACCGGCACCAGCGCGGTGTGCGCACCGTTGAGGATTGCCACTTTGCGTTCTTTGTACGGTTTAATATCGTCAACAATCAGCACGTTGAGCGGATATTTGTCCAGACGCAGTTCAGTCGCTAAGGATTTCGGCCCCTGAATCACAAACAGGTAAAAGTGTTCAGCGGTGTCGAGGAAACCATCGTGATAACCCAGTTCTTCTTCCAGTTTAGCCACTTCATCGCGCGGATAACCGGTAACGATACGGTCCACCAGCGTAGAACAGAAGCTGTTAGCCTGATCCAACCATTGAATAAATGCTTCTGGCAGTGCCCACTCTTGAGCATAGCGCAGCACCAGTTCACGCAACGCGTCGCCATTGTAGTCGATCAACTCACACGGGATGATGATCCAACCTTTATCCAGCGCACCGTTGAAATGGCTAAAACGTTCGAACAGCAGACGGGTCAGTTTTGCGGGATAGCTTACCGCTGGCGCGTCATCGAATTTATCGCCCGCATGGTAGCTGATACCCGCTTCGGTGGTGTTAGAGAAAACAAAGCGCATTTCCGGATTGTGCGCCAGTTTCAGGAATTCATCGTATTCACTGTAGACGCTGATTTCACGATTAACAGAGCGAATCAGACGCGCGTCGCTGACCGCTTCCCCCTTCTCATTCAGGCCACGGATAATGGTGGTGTACAGACCATCCTGCGTGCTCAGTGACGGCGGGAATGAAGTTTCAATCGGACGAACAACGACCACGCCAGAATTCAGATCGGTGTGCTCATTCAGGAGATCGATTTGCCAGTCAACAAAGGCGCGCAGGAAGTTACCTTCACCAAACTGAATGATACGTTCTGGATACTGTGCACCGGGAAAATCGCGACGATTTAGTGTTTTCACAATGGGTTCCCTTCTGATTAGTCATACAACCTGTTTGAATTGGTACGACAGGTTAGCAAACTTTAATACGCCGAACCCCTGTTTTGATCAACTCCTGATGATTAATGAGCAGTTTTATGAGAAAAGTGTGGCGCGGATCATGGTTTAATCGAGGAAATACGCCTTTTCCTGGATCATAAAGTGGTAGAACACATTGCATTCAAATCGCGCGGAATGAATAAAGATGTCAGACAACTTCCTCACCGTAACGCATAGTGCTGGTACGGTTGCGCCCATCTTTCTTCGAGCGATACAGACACGTATCGGCTTCGACCATCAATTTATTAAAATCATCGGTCAGCGTTCGGTACGATGCGCGACCACTACCGACGCCAATACTTACCGTGAGATAAAGCGTTTTTTGTTGCCAGGTGAATGGTTGCAGTTCAACGCCTTTACGGATTTTTTCCGCCATTAGCAGACCATCGACAGGATTCACCGACGGCACTGCAACAGCAAATTCTTCGCCGCCCATGCGCGCCACCAGCCCCTTATCACCGACAATCTTCTGAATATGCAGGGCAAACACGCTTAACACTTTATCGCCACATTCATGTCCATAGTTATCGTTAATGCTTTTGAAATAGTCAATATCAAGCAGCATGACCGTCAGATGTTGTGTCTGTTTCAGCGATGGACTTTTCAGCGCCTCATAAAGACCGGACCGTGAGTAAACCTGAGTCAGATAATCAAAGTCGGCTCGCAGCGCAACTTGCTTCATTAGCGAATTGATCGCTGCCACGCTAAAAGAAACCATAATTGGGCATATCGCCATCGTGGCAATACCGAGACGTGCGGAGAACATTTCCGGAATGGAGAACGGCGAACCGACCGAGATATCAATCACCGAATTTGCCACCAGTACGATTTCCACCGCACCGGTGACAAAGGTCAACAGACATGTTACCTGCGGCGTATAGCGCACTGCACACCAGATTAATGCAGGCAGCGGGAACGCCAGACTCCCCGCTCCGCCAATGACTACCGAGGCAATAACCGACACAATAAGCGCGATGGCGGGCATCA
>ERZ773109.437-NODE-437-length-24222-cov-5.213763_pt1 | contig 24222 bp, 25 predicted proteins | sample MGYA00580569_ERZ773109 | MGnify/ENA primary metagenome ERZ773109 (study PRJEB29015, sample SAMEA2737852) | human gut metagenome | biome: human gut; feature: human-associated habitat; material: faeces | place: China | collected 2012 ...
GACAAACGGTTTTCAAGACCGCCTCGTTATGACCACTTCGATACCTCTCCGTGTTCTTGTCTCAAATCAGTGCAGAAATAATATTACCATCTGCTTCCACCAATGTCAACACTTTTTTTCACTTTTTCTATTTAAGTATAATTCCGCTGTCATAATGTCTTCAGGCGTCGTGATTTTCAGGTTCTGATAACTTCCCTCAATCACACGAACCTGCTCTCCAAATGCAGTCTCCAGCATCATCGCATCATCTGTGACGGCAGAATCTCCCTGTGCCATCACCTTCTCATACGCCTTCCGGATCCGTCCGTAGGGAAATGTCTGCGGGGTCTGAACCTGCCACAGGCTGCTCCGCTCGGGCGTCTCTTTTGCAAAGCCATCCGCCCCGACCACTTTGATCGTGTCCTTTACCGGCATTCCCACCACGCAGGAATCCCCCTCTCTGACGCACGCTATGGACCGGCTGATGATATCGGCGGTAACAAGCGGTCTCGCCCCGTCATGGATCAGCACGTAATCGCTCCCGTCCGCCGCCTTAAGCCCTTCATACACAGAATGGTAGCGTTCCCGTCCGCCTTCCACGACCGCACAGACCTTTTGGATATGATATTTTTCAACAATCTCTTTTCTGCAGTAATCGATCTCTCCTGCCCCCACTACGACGACAATGTCGGTTACCGCGCTGTCTGCAAACGCCTGCAGCGCATAAAAAAGCACCGGGCGGCCGGCAAGCATCATATACTGCTTGTGCACATCACTGTGCATCCGTTTTCCCGCCCCGGCTGCAAGTACCACTGCTGTTATTTTTTCCACTATCGCTCCCCCAGCTTCAGATTCGGAACCGCATTCAGATCCAGTCCGTCCCTCTGGCCGCGCATGAAATCATAATATGCCGCCGCACCGATCATCGCCGCATTATCGGTGCAGAAAATCGGCGACGGATGATAAAATGCCACGCCCTTCTTCTCGCACGCCGCACGCATTCCCTCACGCAGGGTGCCGTTGGACGCAACTCCACCCGCAATCGCAAATTTGTCCATTCCGAATTCATCAATCGCTTTCATGGCATTTCCGATCAGCACGTCCGTCACCGCTTTCTGGAAGGACGCCGCAATATCCGCCTGTACGATCGGAATGTTCTTCATTTTACAACCGTTTAAATAGTTGAGCACCGCAGACTTCAAGCCACTGAAGCTGAAGTCATACGGACCGTCCACGATTTTGGCGCGCGGGAACTCTACCGCATGCGGATTCCCCTCATGCGCCACTTTTTCAATCTTCGGTCCGCCCGGATAGCCGAGTCCAATGGCGCGCGCCACTTTGTCAAAAGCCTCTCCCGCCGCGTCGTCCCTCGTTTTTCCAAGGATCTCGTATTTTCCATAATCAAGCACTTTGACAAGATGCGTATGTCCGCCGGACACCACCAGGCATAGAAAAGGCGGCTCCAGATCTTTGTTCTCTATGTAATTGGCGCTGATATGCCCCTCGATATGATGCACGCCCACCAGCGGCAGCTTTTTGGCATAGCTGATGGCTTTTGCCTCCGCCACTCCGACAAGCAGTGCTCCAACAAGCCCCGGGCCGTAGGTGACACCGATCGCATCCATATCATCCAGCGTCATCCCCGCATCCGAAAGTGCCTGTCCAATCACCTGATTGATTTTTTCAATGTGTTTGCGCGAGGCAATCTCCGGAACGACGCCGCCATACAAGGTATGCAATGCAATCTGGGAGGATATCACATTTGATCTGACATCCCTTCCGTTCACGACAACCGCTGCTGCCGTCTCATCGCACGAGCTTTCAATCGCCAATATTTTTATTTCATTACTGTTCATCGGAAGAATCTCCCTCCACCTGATAGAATACCAGAATCTTCCAGTCTCCATCGTCATCTTTTCTCAAAACATACATTTCGTTGGTACGGTCAAAGCTGTTGTTCTCATTCATAAAATAAGACGCCGTCACATAAGCGCACTCTCTCCCGTCCACCGTCTGATACACCACATCATTGCTGTCGCAGACATTACTGCTGCGAATCGTTTTTGATTTGTTGTGGTAATCTTCAATATCCGCTTTCAGGTCGGAAAGATACTGATCCCGCGGATTGTTCTCCAACAGTTCGTCGTCCAGCAGCTTTCTCGCCTGATCCGCCAGCGACTCCAGTTCATCGTCCGTATAGGTATCATCATAGAAGCACTCCAGAATACGGTTGTAATACTTCACAACCTCACGCGGAGTTGCCGGATAGTTGGTATCCAGATTCTTCGTGATGAGCTTTTGTATCTCTGTCAGCTCCACCGTATCTTCCACCGATGTCCGTCTCTGTGTCGTAAAAAAGTAATACACGCCCACGATCAGTAAAATGATCAGTATTGTTATCACTGCCTTAATCACGCCACTCTTCTTCATTATGACAACCTCCCTTTTTCTTTAGTCCTCATCCTCAAACATCAATTCCACGTTTTTCCCGTCTTTTCCCAAAAACGCATCCGGGAAAATCTCACGCACCTGGGGCAGATAGTTCTCCGCGTGCACCAGAGACGGGGAGTAATGGGTCAGCCACATTTCCCTGACGCCGGCTCTCTTCGCCATGTCTGCTGCCTCATAGAATGTCATGTGTTTGTACTGCTTCGCCTTGACGAGCTTCTCCGGCTCCGCATACATTCCCTCGCAGATAAAAAGATCCGATCCCTCCGCCGCTGCCACGATCGATTCTGTCGGTCTGGTGTCCGTGCAGTACGTCATCTTGATGCCGCGTCTGGCTGGTCCGAGCACCATCTCCGGCGTATAGACCGTTCCGTCTTCCCCGGACAGGATCTCTCCCTTCTGCAGACGGCTCCAGTATTTCTGCGGAATTGCCGCCGCACGCGCTCTCTCCACGTCAAACTTCCCTGCACGTTTTATTTCGACCGAATAACCGTAACAGGTAACATTATGATTGACACGAAATGCATGTATACAGTATCCATTGAGTTCCAGCCGCATTTCCGGTTCCGTAATCTCAATAAAACGTATTTCAAACGGAAGTTCCGGAGCAATCACCCGGAGCGCGTTCACCACCCGCTCCAGCCCCCGCGGACCGATCATGGTCAGTGGCTCGGTTCTGTCCGCATTTCCCATGGTGAGAAGCAGTCCCGGCAGTCCGCCGATATGATCTCCGTGGTAATGGGTAAAACAGATGACATCTATGGGCTTAAACGTCAGTCCCTTTTCCTTGATCGCCACCTGTGTTCCCTCGCCGCAATCAATCAGCAGACTGCTGCCGTTGTAACGCAGCATAGCCGCCGTCAGAAAACGGCGGGGCAGCGGCATCATTCCTCCTGTTCCCAATAGGCATACATCTAACATGAATAAACTCCTTTATCGCTATATCAGTTCTGTCTTTTGTTCCACCTCCGGCGCGATGGCAAACGTCCGCACCCAGGCGTCATAACACGGTTCGCACAGATCCATCCTGTGCACCGTACCGTCTTTGTGTTCGGAAAAATAACCCCACTCTTTACAAATGGTAAGAAAGGAACTTTTTCCTGCTTCCCCTTCCGTACAGATCGGGCTGCCACATCGGTTGCAATAAATCACTCCGTTTCGTCTGCTCATTGATATATTCTCCATTCTATCGTCTGTTTCGCGCTGTTTTCTGCGCATCCGAAATTCCTTAGGAACTTCTAATATGAATCCGTCAGGATTCATTATATCATTGAGCCGCCGTGCAATCCCACAGGGAATTACAGGGCACAGACCATAATTCTGGCATCTTCTCTCGGGAATTCATAAAACCCCCGGCGGATACCTACCGAGGAAAATCCCTGCTTCTCGTACAGACAGACCGCCCCCTCATTCGACACGCGCACTTCAAGGACAATGCGGGCAATCTTGTGGTCTGCGGCACATTTTTTCATCTCTGTAAGCAGTTCTTCCCCGATTCCCCGCCTGCGGCACGCAGGATCCACAGCCACATTCGTGATCTCACCCTCATCGGCCGCAAGATACATTCCGATGTATCCCTGTATGACACCCGATTCCTCTGCCACCAGAAAGATCGTGTCAGGCAGACGGAGTGAATCCAGAAAGGCGTTCTCACTCCACGGCTGTGAAAAAATCTCCGCCTCCAAAGATGCCACCTTCGCCGCATCTTCTGCCCTCATGCTCCGGATAATACTCATACGTTTTCCTTTCCTTTTGCGGCTTCCTGCTCCTTGCGCTCTCTTTCCGCCTGGGACAGCCGGAGATATTCCGGACGGTGTTCCGCCGCGCTCTCCGTTTTTCCCTCTCTGTAATACTGCATGCCAAGCACAGCGACCGCTCCGGCCCGCTGCTTGTTCAGATGTGCAGGCGCATAGGAATGTGGCACCGTAAGCTGCTCCTCCAGATATGCCTTAAAAACCGGTACACCGTCTCCCAAAAATACGACCGCCTCACCTCTGCTGTTGATGTCCGCCGCAATCTCATCGATTCCCACAGCACACTCTCCGCGCAGCACCTGCATGTCGTTTCCATCAAAACGGTACAAACCGGTATAGGTCTGATTTCTTCTTGCGTCCATAAGCGGGCATACCATATCCCGGTGTCCCACCAGATTGTATGCAAGTGCGTCCACCGTCGGCACATTGAGGATCGGCTTCTCCAACGCGAGTCCCAGACCTTTTGCCGTCGCCGAACCAATCCGAAGTCCCGTAAATGAGCCCGGTCCGCCTGCAACCGCGATTGCATCGATACTCGAAAGATCCAGTTCAATCATGCGCGCCACCTCATCCAGCATGGGAAGAAGGGTCTGTGAATGTGTCTTTTTATAGTTTACGGTATATTCTCCCAGAAGGTTGTCATCCTCCGCGATTGCAACGCTCGCCACCAGACCAGAACTGTCCAATCCTAATATTTTCATTTTCTGTCCTCCTGATGCTCTCTTATGGTAATTCTGCGATAATCAAATCCCATTTCCAGATCTTTTTCTATAGTAACTTCGCTGCGCCGCTCCGGCAGAATCTCTTCGATCAGATTCGCCCACTCGATCATGCACAGACCATCCCCGTAGAAATAATCCTCGTAGCCGATCTCATCCATCTCCTCGATGTCCCCGATGCGGTAAACATCGAAATGATAAAACGGCATCCTGCCCTCCTCATATACCTGCACGATCGTAAAGGTCGGGCTGGAGACCGGCTCCGTGATGCCAAGTCCTTCCGCAATTCCCTGTGTGAAAACTGTCTTTCCGACGCCCAGATCTCCCACCAGCGTATAGACATCGCCGGGCTTTGCCTCCGCGCCCAGACGTTTTCCAAGCGCGTGCGTCTCTTCCGGCGAATATGTTTCATAGATCTTTTCTGTCATATTTTAAAATCCCCATTCTCTACTTCATCTTCAAACGGTACGCCGGCAGATGTGCCGCAGCCTGTGTCTGCAGTGCCGCGTAGCTTTCCCCCAGCTGTGCTCTCGGAATGACATAGGCATTGATCCGGCTGCTGTACACCAGAACGTTGTGCTTCGTCGCGACCATTTTATAGATCTGCTCCCACGGAAGCAGCGCACTCTCTTCCTTCTGCGATACGTGCAGCCCCTCCTCGCCCACCTCATAGTGCAGCGTTCCCCGCAGCACCTCGGACATTGCCAGTGTGCGCTTCGACCTTAGGTACAGGCTCACCGGAGGATAGACCAGAAATACGATGCCAAATACAATATATAATGCGGTGTATGCCGCCTCGATCTTCCCGCGGGTCACTCCTGCCACCACAAAAATCAGGATGGAAAACGCAATGGAAAACCACCCGTGAAATCCGGAGTAGGTCTGGTACATATTAAACCGGTACATATCTTCTGCTGTCAATGTAATATCAAACTTTAGCGGCATAACAGTCCCTCCTGTCTATATCTAAGCTAGTATAGCATTTTTCATTCCAAAAGAAAAGGGGCTGTCGTCTAAGACAGCCCCTTTTCTAGCGGTTCGCTCCTTTCAGAATCGGTGAAATGTGTTTGTATACCAGGAATGTGATTACCACGGAAAACAGTCCCTTCACGATGGTAAACGGCATATTGAAGCACACCAGGCACTGCAGAATGCTCTTCACGGATGGTACGATCACCTGATAAGCGCCGAGCACAGCTTCTTCCGGCATAAAGTTGTAGTATACCGGATATACCAGGAAGTAGTTGGATACCACGGAAAATACACCCATGATCACCGCACCGAGCAGGGATCCGATCAATGCGCTTCTGCGGCTCTTTTTGTGGCGGTAAATCAATCCTGCCGGAAGTACGAATGCTACGCCCAGAAGGAAGTTGGAAAGCTCACCGACGCCGCCGGTTGTTGTAATAAACAGATGAAGCACATTCTTGATCAGACAGATCAGAATGCCGCATACCGGTCCCATGGAAAATGCACCGATCAGTGCCGGGAGCTCTGAGAGATCCATCTTGATGAAAGCCGGCATAAACGGAACGGAAAAATCCAGGAACATTAAAATAAATGCTACTGCGGAAAGCATTGCCGTGACGCTCATGTAGCGAACGCTCGAAATACTGTTTGTTGTTGTCCTACCTGTGATTGTACTGTTTGTGTCCATAATGACTCGTCTCCTTTTCTCTGCAGGAATTCGAGGTATTCTCGCGTGTCAGCCGTCTTTCAACGGATTGCATTCCGGCAGCGGAGCAGCGCTTATTCCCGCCACACAAAAAGCCCCGGATGATCTCTACATCCGGGGCGTTAAACTGCATTCTTAAGACCCTGCTGCCGCAGGTCCTCCTAACATGCTTCTCTTCTCTCATCCAGACTATACTGTCGGTCCCGGATTCACACCGGCTCAACTGCAACTGCAGCTCACGGACTGATCTGGCGTCTGCCAGAATCACCGTCGGTCGGGAATCTATGCTTCCATCTCTGTGAACTCATATCACCCTGCCCCGAAGAATTCCTATATTTATTTTGCTTCTATATTGTATGCCCATATGGGCATACTGTCAACCCTTTTTCTCTATCCGTTCAGCTTCATCGTCAGCTGGATGCGCTGCTTTTTCGGATCAACGCTTAATACTTTCACTTCCACAATATCCCCGACGCTGACAACTTCGAGCGGGTGCTTGATAAACTTGTCGCTCATCTGTGAAATATGCACCAGTCCGTCCTGATGAACGCCAATATCGACAAACGCGCCAAAATCAATGACGTTGCGCACGGTTCCTTTCAGAATCATCCCCGGCGTCAGGTCTTTGATCTCAAGCACATCGCTGCGCAGAATCGGCTTTGGCATGTCCTCTCTCGGGTCTCTCGCCGGCTTCTCCAGCTCCTTGACGATGTCCTGCAGCGTCATCTCTCCCACACCCAGTTCTTCTGAGAGTTTTTTGTAGTCATGGATCTTTTTGGAAATGCCCTCTACCTTCCGCTCTTTTACGTCAGATAACGTATAATCCAGCCGCTCCAGAAGCTTCTTCGTGGCATCATAGCTCTCCGGGTGCACACCGGTCGCATCGAGCGGATTCTTTCCGTCACCGATCCTGAGGAATCCTGCGCACTGTTCATATGCCTTCGGTCCCAGCTTCGGCACCTTCAAAAGTCCTGCACGGGATACAAATCTGCCGTTTTCCTCGCGGTAGGTTACAATATTTTTTGCCAGCGTCTTGCTGATGCCGGAGACGTATTCCAGAAGCGATGCCGATGCAGTATTCAAATCCACGCCGACTTTGTTCACACAGTCCTCGACCACGCCGCCAAGTGCTTCGCCCAGCTTTTTCTGGTTCATGTCATGCTGATACTGTCCCACACCGATGGACTTCGGATCGATTTTAACAAGCTCCGCCAACGGATCCTGCAGACGGCGCGCCATGGACGCTGCGCTTCGCTGTCCCACGTCAAAATTCGGGAATTCTTCCGTGGCAAGCTTGCTGGCAGAATAGACCGACGCGCCCGCCTCATTGACAATAATGTACTGTACTTTTACCGGAAGTTCCTTTAACAGATCCACAATGATCTGTTCGGATTCCCGCGATGCCGTTCCGTTTCCAAGGGAAATCAGGGTAATGTGATATTTGGCAATCAATTTCTTTAATACCGCTTTTGCCTCCGCCACTTTATTCTGCGGAGCCGTCGGATAAATCACCGTCGTATCAAGCACTTTTCCGGTCGGATCTACCACAGCAAGCTTACAGCCTGTCCGAAACGCCGGATCCCATCCGAGCACCACCTGTCCGGCAATCGGCGGCTGCATCAGCAGCTGCTCTAAGTTCTTTCCGAATACACGGATGGCGCCGTCCTCCGCACGCTCGGTCAGGTTACTCCGGATCTCCCGCTCGATCGCCGGTGCAATCAGACGGTCATAGGCGTCTCTCACCACATCGCGCAGCACCTCATTCGTCTGCGGGTTGTCCCGTACAATCACCTTTTTCTCCAGATAGCGCAGAATGTCCTCCTGCGGCGCTTCGATCTTCACAGTGAGGAATTTTTCTTTTTCTCCGCGGTTCACCGCCAGAATCCGGTGCCCGGCAAGCTTTGCCACCGGCTCGTCAAAATCGTAATACATCTCATAGACGGATTCCGTCTCCGGGTCTTTGGCAGTAGAGGTCATCCGGCCTTTTTTCACCGTGAGGTCACGGATGTGCGTACGGTAATCCGCCTCGTCAGAGATGGACTCCGCAATAATATCCGACGCTCCCGCAATCGCCTCCTCGGCGGTTGTAACTCCCTTTTCGGCATCCACGTATTTTGCCGCCTCTTCTATGAGCGGCGTTTTTATCATCTGCAGTGTAATCACACCGGCAAGCGGTTCCAGTCCCTTTTCCTTGGCGATCGTGGCGCGCGTTCTGCGCTTCGGCTTGTACGGGCGGTATAAATCCTCCAGCAGAACCATCGTCTCCGCCGAAAGGATCTGCGCTTTCAGTTCGTCCGTCAGCTTCCCCTGCTCCTCAATGCTGGCGAGCACCGTCTCCTTGCGCTCCTCCAGTCCTCTTAAATAGGTAAGGCGCTCCGACAGGTTACGAAGCACCTCATCGTTTAATGCGCCGGTCGCCTCCTTCCGGTAACGCGCAATAAAAGGAATGGTATTGCCTTCATCGATCAGCTTGACTGCCGCCTCTGTCTGCTGGCGCTTAATCCCCAGTTCCTCAGAAATTTTTGCAATAATATCCATATCTGTCCTCCAAATTTTACCGAGTCTGCTCCCAGTATACCGAAAATCCGCTGTAATCTCAAGTGCCTTCCTCATTGTCTTTTTGGCTTTCCCATGTTACAATAGACAAAGTTATCCTGCGATATACTGGCAATACCGGCATATCGGGAAAGGTCTGATTATCATGAACAACAAACGACGTTCCCAGCGAATGGAAAATGCCGCTCTGCTTCTCGGCGTGATCGGGGCAGCTACTTTTTGTCTGGTCTATCCGGCACTGATCTGCGGATCTCTTGCCATCGTTTTTGCACTTTTATCCCGGGGCGGCGAGCGCACGCTGACCTCCCGCGCGAAGGCTGCCTTAATCCTCGGCTCCATCGCCCTTGGCATTGTCCTCGCCATGATTATTTACACGTTTGCGATTGCCGAATTATATTACGGCGGTGTGGAAAATATGGCGCGCCAGGTATACGGCACGCTCGGCATCGATTTTGATACGCTGATGAATTCCCTAGGCCAGTAAATCCACATGCCACACAAACAGGGCAAGATTTTTGACCAAGCAGTTGACCACGATCAAAAGCAGGGCGATCCATATATAGACATCGCGAAAGCGCAGGGCAATCCGTATCCGGCTTCCGCTCACGCGTTCAATGGTCTGGCTGATCATAAACCAGCCGCTAAGCAGCGCAGCATACGGCACGAACGGATGCAGCACAAAAGAGCGCAACCATTTGCCGGCAAGCAGCGCCCTGACGGCTCTTGTCCCTCCGCACCCCGGACAGTACGCTCCGGTCAGCGCATGAAACGGGCAGGGCAGCAAAAATTTCCAGACCGGAATTCCTGTTACTCTGACAAACAAAAACAGCGACGCGAAAATTCCCGCCGCGCACCAGCCCATAATATAAAAATCCCGGTCTACCCGTCTATCCGTCTGAAACATTCCGATCTCCATTCCTATCTTACTCCCTGCTATTATAACCGCCGCATTTTCGGTTGTAAAGCACGCGCACGTTTCCGGATTCCAAATCTCTTTAACTGCCAGTAGCATATCACCGTCTTCCATGCTATAATGAACTCTGGCGAGTTCATATTAGAAGTTCCTGCGGAACTTCGGATGCGCAAAAATCTGCGCAGATACAGGGAAATAATGTTCGCGAAGGCAATGAGCAGTGCCATTCACGAAATTTTGCAAAATGTGGCTGCTTGCAGACAATATTTTGTAACATTCATGGATGATAGGGCGAATGCCCGTGAGTTTGAAAATGCCTTGCATTTTCAAACCCACAGGCACTGCGTAACTATAGGAATATAATGTTCGCGAAAGCAAAACTTTCACCAGAACATACACAAATATCACATCCACAGGAGTCTGCACATGTCAAGATCATCCAGCGAATTAAAACGTATTTCACGTGACATTTTAAATAACCGTTATTCCGTACCGATGGCAGCTTTTCTGACTGCCTCCTTAATTCCGACACTCATCGAGATTCCGTTCTCCATGACGCTCGGCGATTATCCCGGTACTCCGCAGCTTATCATCAGCACGATTGCAGATATTTTAATTCTTCTGATCGCCCAGATGCTCGACACCGGCGTTATGCTGGTTCATATGAATATGACGCGCGGTCAGACGTACCGCATCCGCGATGTTTTTACACCGTTTCGCAATGGCGCAGAGCGCTTCTTTCTCGCTGCCGTTCTCTTCGATGTATTTCTGGTGATCGCAGGTATTCCTGCCATTCTTGGCATTCTTTATTTTTATAAAACCGGTGTCTCCGGTCTCTCCGGTGCCCTGCTTGCTGCAGGAAGCATCTTCGGTCTGATTTTTACTTTCTATGTGCTGCTTACCTACCGCATGGTTTTCTTCTTTCTTTTAGACCATCCGCAGTTAAGCGTGCGGGATGCTTTTCGCACCTGCCGTAAATTTATGCGCGGACGACGCAGGAAGCTGCTTTACATTTTATTCAGCTTTCTCGGCTGGGGCGCGCTTGCCATCTGCTCTTTCGGCATTGCGGCTCTCTGGATCAGTCCTTATATGACGCAGACGCTGCTTACTTTCTATCTCGACGGCACCGGCGAACTGGATCAGATTCCCGTCCGCGATTACGATCAGGAGGCAAAGCGCTTCACCGGATCTATCTTTTGATATCTTATGGCAAATCAGAAGTTCTGATTTGCCATTTGTATATACGCAACTATCAATCATATCACATCAGGAGGAGTTTACTATGAACGAAAAAGACGGAGCAATCCGCGACGCCAGCGTACTTGGCGTACCAAAAATGCTGATTCTTGGCCTGCAGCACATGTTTGCCATGTTCGGCGCAACCATTCTCGTGCCGATTCTGGTCAACAGTTACTTCGGCGAAGATGTTCTGCATGTACAGGTTACTTTGATCTGTGCCGGTATCGGAACTCTATTTTTCCATCTGTGTTCCAAATTCAAGGTCCCGGCGTTTCTCGGTTCTTCCTTTGCTTTCCTCGGCGGTTTTGCCACGATTGCAAACATGGATTCCGGTGTATTCGCCGACATGTCCAACGCTGACAAACTTTCCTATGCCTGCGGCGGAATTGTTGTCGCGGGTCTTTTATATCTGATTCTCGCGCTGATTATCAAGCTTGTCGGTGTCAAGAAGGTCATGCGTTTTCTTCCGCCGGTCGTAACCGGTCCGATCATCATCTGCATCGGGTTGAGCCTTGCCGGTTCTGCCATCAACAACGCTTCCACCAACTGGCTTCTCGCCCTTATCGCTCTGGTTACGATCATCGTTTTCAATATCTGGGGCAGGGGAATGTTTAAGATCATCCCGATTCTGATGGGCGTCATTATTTCTTATATTGCCGCATTGATCTTCAACGCCATGGGCATGACAAACGCAGACGGCTCCGCCATTCTTTCTTTTACCGACATCGCAAACGCTTCCTGGGTCGGCGTACCGGCATTTTCCCTCTGCAAATTCAATCTGTCCGCCATTTTGGTCATGGCTCCGATCGCACTCGCAACCATGATGGAACACATTGGCGATATTTCCGCTATCTCCGCGACGGTTGACCAGAATTTTATCGAAGATCCGGGACTTCACCGCACCCTGATCGGCGACGGACTCGCCACTTCCCTGTCCGCTCTCGTCGGAGGTCCCGCAAACACCACCTACGGCGAAAATACCGGCGTGCTCGAGCTGAGCAAGGTATACGATCCAAAGGTCATCCGCATCGCAGCCTGCTACGCCATCATCTTAAGCTTTATTCCGAAGATGGCTGCTGTGATCGGTTCCATGCCGTCCGCCATCATCGGCGGTGTCAGCTTCATGCTCTACGGTATGATCTCCGCCATCGGCGTCCGCAATGTTGTGGAAAATCATGTTGATTTTACGCAGTCACGCAATCTGATCATCGCAGGCGTGATCTTCGTGTGCGGTCTTGGTTTCTCCGACGGTCTTACCTTTACGATCGCCGGAACCTCCGTCACACTCACCGCGCTGGCAGTCGCAGCGATCGCAGGTATTTTCTTAAATGCCATCCTGCCGGGCAACGACTATCACTTCGGAAAAGACATCACAGGTGACGCGAACCGCGGTATTGACATGAAGCCGAACCTTCACGAAGATACCAGCTACGCAGATACAGAGGAATAAACATACCGCCAAAAGCGGAGGCGGCAGGGAACAGTGCCCGGATGATGTAAAAGTTTTCTGACGTTTCAGGATGCAACCGGAGACGATCATTCTGATCGCAAAATCCGGTATTTCTAATCCGCACCGCGTTTGACATCCGCGATGATCCGTGTCTTTCCAAGTTTTGAGCACTCCGCGGGATGTGTCCGCACTCCGCAGACAATTTAAGGGCTTTCGTGTGTGCCCCTTGCGGCACCAGACAACAGATGACATAAATGCCATCTTTATGTCGAACAAAACATAACCGCGCGAAGCCGATGTCTGAGTTGGCATCTGCCCTATTTTCAATAGCAGATGCCAGCGAGTTTCGGTTCGCGCGGTTTTATATTGTCTGTGAAGTGGTGCCGCTAGGAGCACCAGGAAGTCCGCCCATTGTCTGCGGCGTGACGGACACATCCCGCGGATTGTCAAAACGTGGCCAAGACACAGAATCCGATGCCAAACGCGGTGCGGAAGAAATACAAGGATTTTGCTCAAAAGAATGACCGTCTCCGGTTGCACTCTGAAACGTTAGGAACCTTTTTACATGATGCCTGCGATCCCTGCTGCTTCCACTTTCCGCGGTATTTATCAGATGTAGTGCAGATGAATCTCTCCGAAGTTCGCGGAGCCATTCAGATACAGCACCGTGCTGCTCGTTCCGATGCTGCTGCCGGTCTCACGGATGGCGCCGAACGAACGGTCCAGATTATTCTGAATCTTCCATTCTTTCGGGATGTAAAGGTTGGTCTCCCCGAAATTATTCTCCACACTCACATTTGCAGAACCTTCCTGCACGATCGCATTGTCGAAGTACACAGAAAGAGAACCAAAATTATTTTCGATGGCGGCGCGTCTGAAGTTGTCGGAGTTGATGTAGCGGATTGCGGAACCGAAGCTGTTCTCGCACCGGATCTCTTCGCCGGTATACTGTTCACTGCTGGATGTTCCCACATTGCCGGTCACCGTCTTCCATTTCCGCTTTTTCCCGCCGAAAATAAGTGACAGACCGATACTTCCAAGAAATGCCGCGCCAAGCACCGTCCACGGCGTGAGTGCCGTAATTCCAAGCGGCTCATCGTATATGATACAGATAAACGCAATTGAGAACAGGATTTCCCAGAAATTCACATTGCGGATTCCCTCGACAAAAAGCCAGAGGAAAAATACGGTCAGAATAATGCTGAACACGCCGATATCCGGCAGAATTCCAAACTTGCTTATAACGACATACACTGCTGCGAGGATAAAAAAGATTCCCCAGAATACTTTGCTACTTTTCATGATGCAACCTCTTTTCTTCTAATTTTTGAGTCAACGGTTTATAGTAATACCGCGATACATAGACCTTCTTGTGCGTGTTCAAAAACGCCACCACACTCGACGCCGTCAGATTGCGGTCAATAGAGTAAATCTGATCCGTATTTAAGATCGTGGATTTGGATACTCTCATAAAAACGCCCGGAAGCATATCTTCCAGCTCGTATAGTTTGTACCGGGTCTGATACATCTCATCCCGGGTGTGTGCGCTGATCCCGTTCTCGTCTGTCTCGAAAAACAAAATCTTGGACAATGTCACATAGTATTCCGTGTTTCCTTTATAAAGCAGGATCTTCTCGGAAGCGTTGGTGACATCCCGCACGGCGCGCTGCACGGCAGCGACCTGTTTCGTCAGCCCGCGGCAGCGGATAATCACTTCATCCTCCGCGGCGCTCTCGTCAATCTCAATTTTTATTTTCATCTCTGTAACTCCTTTGATGGTTCCAGTATAAAAAAAGAACCTCCCGGTGTAAACAGTTTTACACCAAGAGGTCATTTTCTCCGGGTAAGTGGTAACACTTTCCCGTTCCTGTCACATTAAAGTGTCTTTAACTTCTCTACGCCCGCATCCAGATAAGCGTTCTCCATCGTTGCAAATGCTCCCTTGTCTGCCTGCTCCGCAAACGCCGGATCAAGCGGAAGCTTTCCGAATACCGGAATACCGAGCTCTTTTGCGACATCGTCGATATGACTCTCGCCAAACAGCTTGATCTCTTTTCCGCAGTCCGGACATTTCAGGTAGCTGAAATTCTCCACCAGACCGAGCACCGGCACATGCATCATCTCCGCCATGTTGTACGCCTTTTTCACGATCATCTGCACGAGTTCCTGCGGGGATGTCACAATCACGATTCCGTCTACCGGAAGCGACTGGAACACCGTAAGCGGTACATCGCCGGTTCCAGGCGGCATATCCACGAACAGATAGTCCACGTCTCCCCAGACTGTCTCGTTCCAGAACTGTTTTACCACGCCGGCAATCACCGGTCCTCTCCAGATGACAGGTGCCTCCTCGTCATCCAACAGCAGGTTGATCGACATGATCTTGATACCGTTCTCCGTCTCCATCGGAACCATTCCATCGTCCGTTCCGTATACCTGTCCATGAATTCCGAACATCTTAGGAATCGACGGGCCGGTAATATCCGCATCCATGATGCCTACCTTGTATCCGGCGCGGTTCATCGCTGCAGCGAGTGATGCTGTGACAAATGATTTGCCGACGCCGCCTTTTCCGCTGACAACACCGATCACTTTCTTAACGTTGGATGCCGCATTCATCGGCTCCTTGGCAATTCCGCCGCCTGCTTTATTCTTCGCGTTGCTCGGACATCCCTCGCAGCTCTCCTTTGAGCAGCTGGATGCTCCGCTGCAATTACTGTTCTCTGGCATATTCTTTCCTCCTTAAATCGCTTACATCTTCTCTATCAGGCTTCTTTTTTCTCTCTGGCACGCTTTTCCTTTTCTGCAAAAATCGCCGCCAGCGACTCCGTGTAAGGCGCTCTTGCCACACCGTATTCGGTAACGATGCCTGCAATCAGCTCATGATCCGTCACATCAAATGCCGGGTTGAAGACCTTGACGCCCTCCGGTGCCATGCGCTCCTTGTACCACATTTCCGTGACTTCCTCCGCCGGACGCTGCTCGATCGTAATCCCGGCTCCGGTCGGCGTATTTAAGTCGATCGTCGACGTCGGCGCGCAGATATACACCGGCACACCGTAATACTTTGCCACCGCCGCCACCACAGAAGTACCGATCTTATTCGCCGCATCTCCGTTCGCCGCCACACGGTCACAGCCGACAAATACCGCATTAACCCAGCCGTTCTTCATGACTGTCGCCGACATATTGTCGCAGATCAATGTGACATCCACCCCGGAAGACTGCAGTTCAAATGCTGTCAGTCTGGCGCCCTGCAACAGGGGTCTGGTCTCATCCGCAAATACACGAAAATGATAACCGCGTTCCTCTCCCAGATAAATCGGTGCCGTCGCGGTGCCATATTTGCTTGTGGCAAGCTGTCCCGCATTGCAGTGCGTCAGGATGCCGTCCCCCGGCTTTACCAGAGTTAGGCCATGCTCTCCGATCATCCGGCACACCCAGATATCTTCCTCCTGGATCGCCACAGACTCCCGGTGCAGTGCCTCCTTGATCTGCGCTACAGTCTCCCCGCTGTGTGCCTCCACAACACGCTGCATCCTGTTTAACGCCCAGCTTAAGTTCACGGCTGTCGGACGCGAAGAATCCAGATACTCCTTCTGCCGTACAAACTCACGGTAAAATGTATCGTAGTCCTCGGTATCCATCTGTTTTGCCAGCACATAGATCCCGTATGCTGCCGCCACTCCGATCGCCGGTGCGCCGCGCACCTGAAGCAGATAGATCGCGTCCCAGATCTCCTGCGCCGTGTGAAGCGAAATGATCTCTATTTTTCCCGGCAGCTTCGTCTGGTCGATGATCACCACTGCATTGTTCTCATCATCCAGCCGCACGGTGTCATAATCCATAACATTCCTGCTCTGCTGTTCTCCCACACTTTCACCCCTTTATTCTTATTCATCACAGACTATTATACTCTCTTTTGGCGATGTTTCCAAGAAGGCTCCCTCTTTCTACGTGTTCTTTTTTGCGGACAAAAAAGGAATTGCCGCAATAAGCATAGATCGTTTGGGTGATAAGTAATATTACGAGAAAAGACACACTTGGCAATTCCATTTGCATTTCCACATGAAATCCACAAGTGTGTCTCTTCTCATAATATTACTTATTATTCCTAGTAGCGGAGTGCTTTTTTCAGTGCCATGGAAACCGCTGTTCCGATAACGAAACATACGATCGCCTCGACAACGCCGTTCACGCCGACAAATGCTGCGATAAACGGAATCACTTTCGTCATGCCGAACTGCTCACGCATTGTTCCTGCGAACAGGGTTACCAGTGTTCCCATGAAAAATGTGGTGTTCAGCAGCGGACAGCAAAGGCTGGCAAGCGTTACCGAACCTGCGGAAGGCATTTTGGTCTTCTTCAGTCCCGCATAGATCAGTCCGGTCAGCCATCCGTCCAGAATACGTGTCGGCACACATACCAGAAATGTGAATACCGGGTTTACGCCCAGAAGGAGCGTACCAAACGCGCTCATTCCAAAACACTGGATAAAACTCGTGATACCGAACACGCCGCCTAAGATTGCTCCTGCCGCCGGTCCCAATGTTACAGCTCCTACCGCAACTGGTATGACAATCAGGGTAATCTCAAGACCCGCTGTCTTTATGTAACCAATCGGGGTAAAAGCCATGAGTAAGATGATGGCGACTAAAAGCGCCATCTCCACGAGATACTTCGTGGAAAATTTCGACTTCGTCATAGTCTTTTCCTCTTTTCTATACATTTTGTTTATGGTTCCTGTCTGCCAGGAACTTTTTGCATCTTTTGCAGTATATCACTATGTGAAATATTTATCAAGCGGTTGGCACCACAAGACCGCATTTTTTCCGCCAGGTTCCTGCCAGATACCTTCCCACGAAGCAGATCACACGGAATACCCAGTCAATCACCATGGCAGCCCACACCCCGACTGCCATCCATCCCATGTGAACACCAAACACATAACTGAAGCCGATACGGAAGGTAATCATGGAAAAAATCGACACGACCATCGTGTATTTTACATCGTTGCAGGCGCGGAGCATATTCGGCAGCACAAACGACGCCGGCCACAGGAAGATCGCCATTCCATCATGAATCATGACCAGAATGTAGGACAGGCGCGTCGTCTCCTCTCCCAGTCCATAGATCTGTAAAATCCACGGCAGCAGAAGTAAAATGATGCTGTTGATGACCGCCGTATAAAAATAGGTCTCTCCCAGCAGCTTTTTGGTGTAATAGCGCACCTGTCCTTCTTCTCCGGCTCCCACACAGCGTCCGATCACAGTAATCATCGCAAGGCTCATCGCCTGTCCCACAATACATCCCATGGAATCCAGACTGTTCGCCACCCCGTTCGCCGCGATCTGGCTGGTGCCGAACGCAGCTATGATGCTGACCACAAGTACACGTCCCAGCTGGAAGATACCGTTTTCAATTCCGCTCGGGATGCCGATAAAAAGAATCCGCTTCACAATCGTTGCGTCCACTTTAAATTTTCCTCTGGTGAGAAAGACCAGATTGTCCGGATTATGCAAAAGCGTAAAAAGCACCACTCCTGCCACACCGCGGGAAACCAACGACGGAATGGCGACTCCCGCTACTCCCAGTTTCAGCACATACACGCCGATTGCATTTCCCACAACGTTGATGACATTCATCAGCAGCGATATTTTCAATGTGATCTGCGCATTCCCCATCGAACGGTACAGCGCCGCACACGAGTCATACACTGCGAGAAGCGGAAATGAGAACACGGAGATAATGAGATAGATGATCGCATTCTGCATAACATCCGCCTCAATCTGTCCGAAGAATAATCCGAGGATCTGCCTGTGAAAAAGAAGTACCAGTACACTGATACCGATCGTGATCGCCGCCTCTGTAAACACAAGCTGTCTGGCAGACCGACAGGCTTCCTCTCTCCTTCCCGCACCGATACACTGTGACGTTACCACCGCACCGCCGGTCGCAAGCGCCGCCAGCACACTGATGATTAAGTTGTTAAACATGTCTACCAGCGACACGCCGGAAACTGCCGCTTCTCCCGCAGAAGAAATCATCATCGTATCTGCCATTCCCACGGTGATGGCAAGCGTCTGTTCTAAGATCAGCGGAATAATCAGTTTCCGCAAATCTTTTTTACTGAATAATCGATTTTCTGTTACTGTCTGTCTCACGTTCTTTCACTCCTTCGGAATGACAATAATACGCAAAACGGCAACTGTCAAGCTCGTGAAATAAAAACATAAAAACTCCCGCATGACAGACGCCACATCTGCCACGCGGGAGTTCTTTTCACCTATGTACTTTTCTTTGCTTATTTGCCAAGTTCTGCCTTTAACGCAGTGGTCAGTGCCGGAACGATCTTGTTGAGATCTCCTACCAGACCATAATCTGCAACGTCGAAGATCGGTGCATCCTCATCCTTGTTGATAGCAACGATGAGATCAGAATCCTCCATACCTGCAACGTGCTGGATAGCTCCTGAAATACCGATTGCGAAGTAGATCTGCGGACGTACTGTCTTACCTGTCTGTCCTACCTGTAAATCTACCGGCAACCAGCCGTTCTCCACTACGGCACGGGAGCAACTTACGGTACCGCCAAGTACCTCTGCCAGATCCTCGAGAAGCTTGAAGTTCTCCTTGGAACCAACACCACGTCCACCGGATACCAGGATCTTTGCATCCATGATGTTCGCTGTATTCTTAACAGCCTTTACAATGTTTAAGATCTCTACATATCTGTCATTCGGGGTGAATCCCGGATTGTACTCTACCACATTTGCCTTCGCGCCTGCAATCGGAGCGATCTTCTGCATAACACCCGGGCGTACAGTAGCCATCTGCGGACGGTTGTACGGGCACGCGATCGTTGCGATCGTGTTACCACCAAATGCAGGACGTGTCATAAGAAGCTGATTGTGCTGCTGCTCCTGTCCAGCTGCTGCGTTCAGCGGGAAATCGCCGATCTCAAGCATCGTACAGTCAGCAGTAAGACCTGTCTTCACACGAGCGGAAACAGTAGGTCCGAGGTCACGGCCGATTGCAGTTGCGCCAACCAGCATGATCTCCGGCTTGTACTCATTGATCACAGATGCCAGTGCATGTGCGTACGGCTCTGTTCTGTAGTCTTTTAACTGCGGATCGTCTACCACGATGACTCTGTCAGCGCCGTACTCAGCGAGCTGATCTGCCAGCTCCTTAACGCCGGAGCCAATCAATACTGCAGTTACTTCTGTGTTTAAATCCCTTGCCAGCTCTTTTCCTTTTCCAAGTAACTCGAAAGCAACGCCGTCTAATACGTTGTCAACCTGCTGTGCAAAGACAAATACTCCTTTATATTCTTCTAAACCCATTTTATTCACCACTTTTCCTTATATTTGTTAGATAATGTGCTTCTCTTTGAACTTGCCGATCAGGTATGCTACGGACTCATCCGGATCAAGGACAACCTTCTCGCCTGCGCCCTTACGTACCTTGTCAGATGCCTTTGCGATCTTTGTCGGTGATCCCTTTAATCCAAGATCAGAATCATCTACATCCTTAAGATCTGCTCTTCCCCATACGGTAACTTCCTTATCGTATGCGTCGAAGATTCCGCCCGGAGTCATGTAACGCGGCTGATTCAGTTCGGAAAGTGCTGTGATCAGGCACGGCATCTTTGCCTTTAACTCATGGTATCTGTCCTCGTACTGACGCTGAACAACGACATATTCTCCATCGATCTTGATGTCCTGTGCGTAGGAAATAACCGGAAGTCCCAGATGCTCTGCGATCTGCGGTCCTACCTGAGCGGTATCACCATCGATCGCCTGACGTCCGGTGATGATCAGATCGTAATCCAGATTGCGGAGTGCGCCTGCGATTGTGGTGGAGGTAGCCCATGTATCAGCTCCGCCTAACACACGATCTGTTACAAGGATTCCTTTGTCTGCGCCCATTGCCATTGCCTCACGAAGCACCTCGTCTGCCTTCGGAAGACCCATGGTAAGAACGGTTACTTCTGCGCCGTACTGCTCTTTTAATCTAAGTGCTGCCTCAAGACCTGCTTTGTCATCCGGGTTCATGATGGTAAGCATTGCAGCTCTGTCTAATGTACCGTCCGGGTTGAACTTAACGCCGCCCTTGGTATCTGGTACCTGTTTAATACATACTACGATATTCATGTATTTTTCACTCCTTATATTTTTATATTATGCCACGGATTACGACTATTTCAGTAATGCACCAGAGATAACCATTCTCTGAACCTCACTGGTTCCCTCGTAGATCTCTGTGATCTTTGCGTCACGCATCATACGCTCTACATCGTACTCTCTGATGTAACCGTATCCACCAAACAGCTGGACAACCTCTGTGGTAACAGCCATAGCAGTCTCTGCTGCGAACAGTTTTGCCTTTGCGGCCTCTACAGAATATACCTTCTGTGTTGCCTTTGCCATAGCAGCTTTGTATACAAGAAGCTGTGCAGCCTCAATTCTTGCAGCCATGTCAGCCAGCTTGAACTGTGTATTCTGCTGCTGGGCAATCGTACGGCCGAACTGTTTTCTCTCCTTGGTGTATGCGATTGCGCGGTCTAATGCGCCCTCTGCGATACCAAGTGCCTGAGCAGCAATACCGATACGTCCGCCATCCAGTGTGTGCATAGCGATCGGGAATCCCTTGCCCTCTACGCCAAGCAGGTTCTCCTTCGGGATTCTGCAATCCTCGAAGATCAGCTCGTATGTAGATGATCCGCGGATACCCATCTTCTTCTCCTTGGTTCCGAAGGAGAAGCCCGGAGCTCCCTTATCTACGATAAATGCAGAGAAGTTCTTCTTCTTTCTGCCTCTCTTATCCTCTGTTACGCTTGTGATTGCGATTACGATGTAAACATCTGCAACCTTACCATTTGTGATGAAGCACTTGGAGCCGTTTAATACCCACTCGTCTCCGTCTAATACAGCCTTGGTCTGTGCGCCCTGCGCATCGGTACCTGCACCCGGCTCAGTCAGTGCGAATGCACCGAGCTTCTCGCCTGTTGCAAGTGGCTTAACGTATTTCTGCTTCTGATCCTCTGTACCGTAGGTCATAATCGGATCGATGCAGAGAGAAGTATGTGCAGAAACAATAACACCTGTTGTAGCGCATACCTTGGACAGCTCCTCTACGCACATTACATAGGTGAGCGGGTCACAGCCCTGTCCGCCGTACTCCTTCGGTACCGGGATGCCCATGAAGCCGAGCTTCTGCATCTTCTTCACGTTCTCAACCGGGAATTCCTCTGTCTCATCTACTTCCTGAGCGAGAGGCTTTACCTCGTTCTCAGCGAACTCTCTGAACAGGGAGCGCGCCATTTCATGTTTCTTGTCTAAAGTGAAATCCATGATATCATTTCCTCCATTATTACCTTATATTTTACTGAGCATCAACCGGGGTCTTTGTACGGTCAGCATTGTATACATAGAATCCCTTGCCGCTCTTTGCGCCAAGATTGCCGCCGCGAACCATCTTGCGGATTAACGGGCATGCGCGGTACTTGCTGTCGCCTGTCTCTTTGTAGAGAACATCCATGATTGCAAGGCAGATATCCAGACCAATGAAATCACCTAACTCAAGCGGTCCCATCGGATGGTTTGCACCGAGTTTCATTGCTGCATCGATACCTGCGATATCAGATACACCTTCCATCTTAATGAAAGCTGCCTCATTGATCATCGGGATTAAGATACGGTTTACAACGAAGCCTGCTGCCTCATTTACCTGTACCGGAGTCTTGCCGATCTCTACAGAGATCTTCTTGATCGCCTCAACGGTCTCTTCCGGTGTATTCACACCTGCGATAACCTCGATTAACTTCATACGGTCTGCCGGGTTGAAGAAATGCATACCTACCATTGGACGGGTCAGTCCGTTGCCGATCTCTGTGATGGAAAGGCTGGATGTGTTGGATGCAAAAATGCACTCTGGCTTTGCAATCTTATCCAGCTCCTGGAATGTAGTCTTCTTAACGCCCATATCCTCGAAAGCCGCCTCTACGATGAGGTCACAATCCTTGCAAAGGTCTTCCTTTAAGCCTGGGGTAATCTTTGCGAGAATGCCGTCTACTGCTTCCTGTGTCATTTTTCCTTTCTCGACAAGTCTTGCATAGCCTTTCTTGATCTTCTCTTTTCCGCCGTCAGCCCACTCCTGCTTGATGTCGCAGAGTGCTACTTCATATCCGTCTACCTGGGCAAATGCTTTTGCAATACCCTGTCCCATTGTTCCTGCACCAATAACTCCAACTTTCATGTCAGTACCTCCTGAAATATCATATATATATTCTATTAACTGATTCTATTAACTGATTCTATGCCTTTTAATAAAATAGGAACAAAGATTCCTATTACGCAAAGCAAGAACTTCTCCGGTGCCGCCCACAGGCTGGCGCCGGTTCAGAAGTTCTCATAACTGCATTAGTCTCTCTCAACGATGGTAGAGCATCCCATACCACCACCGATGCACAGAGTAGCAAGACCTCTCTTTGCGTCTCTCTTCTGCATCTCATGTAATAAGGTAACAAGGATACGGCATCCGGAAGCTCCTACCGGGTGACCAAGTGCGATTGCACCGCCGTTTACGTTTACCTTGGACATATCAAACTTCAGGTCTCTTGCAACTGCAACAGACTGTGCTGCGAATGCCTCGTTTGCCTCGATCAGATCCATATCATCGATGGTAAGTCCTGTTCTCTCAAGTACCTTTCTGGTAGATGCAACAGGTCCGACACCCATGATCTCAGGCTCTACTCCGCCGAGTGCTCCGGCTACCCATGTTGCCATCGGCTTAACGCCAAGCTCTTTTGCCTTCTCCTCGCTCATAACAACGATTGCAGCTGCACCATCGTTAATACCGGAAGCGTTACCTGCGGTTACCAGTCCGCCCTCTTTGCCGGAGCAGCATTTTAACTTGGACAGTGACTCAGCTGTTGTACCAGGACGCGGTCCCTCATCTTTTGCAAACATAACGGTCTCTTTCTTAACCTTAACCGGAACCGGAACGATCTCGTCATCGAACTTGCCCTCAGCAATTGCATTCTCACACTTCTGCTGGCTGTTTGCAGAGAACTCATCGAGTTCTTCTCTTGTAAGACCATACTTCTCACATACGTTCTCAGCTGTGATCATCATGTGATAATGGTTGAATGCATCGGTGAGTGCATCGTTTACCATGGTATCAATGATGGTCGCATTGTTCATACGATATCCAAAACGAGCCTTCGTCATGGCATAAGGAGCCATGGACATGTTCTCCATACCACCTGCAACAACGATATCTGCCTGACCAGCCAGAATCATAGTAGCTGCTTCATTGACACATTTCAGTCCGGAACCACATACAACGTTCAGAGTAACTGCCGGTACTTCGATCGGAAGTCCTGCCTTGATGGAAGCCTGACGTGCAACGTTCTGTCCCTGTGCTGCCTGGATAACACATCCCATCAATACTTCATCTACCTGCTCCGGCTTTACGCCAGCTCTG
>ERZ773109.446-NODE-446-length-23989-cov-7.803877_pt1 | contig 23989 bp, 23 predicted proteins | sample MGYA00580569_ERZ773109 | MGnify/ENA primary metagenome ERZ773109 (study PRJEB29015, sample SAMEA2737852) | human gut metagenome | biome: human gut; feature: human-associated habitat; material: faeces | place: China | collected 2012 ...
CTGTTGAAAAACTGTTACATACGTCATTCATCTCACGACTAAAGTCACGAGCGTTTTGACTTTAACAGTAAAAAGCAGGAAACTAATCAATTGTTCCTGCTCTATCGTTGATTGTAATTTTTTTGTTTCTTAATCGAACTTGAATATAATCATGCACACCTGCATAGATAAGCGCAAATATAGGAACGCCTAGAAACATTCCGACAACGCCAAATAATGCACCACCTATAGTGACTGAGAATAGAATCCAGAAGCCTGACATTCCTAGTTTATCTCCAAGCACAATAGGTTTAATGATGTTTCCATCGCATTGTTGAAGGATGAAGATAAATATCGCAAAGATCAAGGCTGAGAATGGATCAATCAAACATAAGATAATGATGACGGGAATAGCGCCTAAGAATGGTCCAAAGACGGGAATGACATTAGTGACACCTATGATTAAAGCAATCATACTTGAGTATGGTAGCTTTAATACTAAGGCTCCAAAGTAACAGATCATACCAACAATAAAGGAATCAATGATGTTTCCAACGATATATTGTTCAAATACAGTCTTCGCATCGTTTGTCCATAGTGTCAAGTAGTTCGCAAAGTTTTTATCAAATAATGAGTAGTTTAACTTTTTGATCCCCTTAACAAGTGTTTCACGGTCCAATAAGATATAGAATGCGGAAACGAAAGCTAAGATCAAGTTAACGAATCCTTTCACAAAGCTATAAGAGTAAGAAGCGATTTTAGGAATGGATTCGGTTAGTACACTTGTAATTTTCTTTGTGACGTCAAAATTGATCAGTATTTGTTCGACTTGTTTTTCTGAAATGTTTAATTTATACGCAAAATCTTTTGTGTATCCAATTAAAGTGTCGGAATAAACCGCAACGTTTTTAGAGAATTGTCGCACAGAATCAATCGTATTCGGAATGATAATGGAGAAAAATAAGATCAAGAATCCAATGGCTAAAATAAACACAAGAGCAGTTGATAGAATTCTTTTGTGGTTTTTGCGCATTGGAATATTTCCAAGTAATTTTTCTTCAACCCATTTTTGCGGATTGTTTAATATAAACGCCAATCCAATTCCAAGAAGGAAAGGGAATAGTATCGTCAATATAAACTGAATGGCTCGTTTAATGTCTTTAAACTTATTCAATATTGTAAAAAACAAGATTGCGATAATTAAAGATGCTGAATAAACGATGATTCGCTGCTTCATTTCTTGGGTTAATTTAAAATGCATTTAAGTAAGACTCCTTCCATACCATATATAATAGCATCTAGAAAAAAATTATAAAAGCCATTATAATAGTCGTATGGAAAAAATATTTGAAGGGGCCATTTCCTGCAAAGCCCTATTAGAAGCAGGGTCTCGAGATTGTAAAAAACTATATATTGATAAGAAAAAGAATACAAAAGATACAAGATATTTGGCTAAAATTGCCAAAAGTAAAGGTTGTGAAGTCATCTTTAGTTCGCGAGATGAAATCAATGAGTTGGCTACAGGTAAAACGCATGGTGGTATTTTACTTCTAGCTGAAGAAAAACAAATTCCTCAACTTGTTCAAGCAAATGTCCATGGTTTTCTTTGTTACATCGACGGAGTTGAAGATCCATATAATTTAGGAAGTATTTCAAGAACACTATATGCTTCTGGATGTGATGCGATGATTCTTCCGAAAAGAGACTGGAGCTTTGCCGAACAAACCATTCTAAAGGCAAGTGCCGGAGCTTATGAAAAACTTCCTATTTACTTTGTGGATTCAGATGAAGAATTGGTAGACTATTGTAAAAAGCATGAACTTCCTATTTTGTGTGCCCACAGAAAAGATGCCGTAGGACTTTATGACTATACGTTTGAATCCGACTTCTGTTTATGTTTAGGTGGAGCCTTAAGAGGACTAAGTTCAACTATTACTTCAGCTTCCAAACAAAATATTGTCGTAGAATACGGAAGAGATTTTAGAAATGCTCTAGATTCAGCGAGTGCTGCAGCTGTATTTAGTTTTGAGATATTAAGACAAAAGAAAGTCAAAGCGAATTAAATTGCTTTGACCTTTTAATTTGTCGAATAGATTTTCTGTGCTAATTCTTGATCTGCAAAATCAACAATGATGATGCCATAATTCTTTTTCTGCCAATCATATCCTTTTAAATATGTATTAATCTTCTTCGCGTACTTCTTTGAAAAACCAATCTTACCTTTACCACTCGAGGAAGTGAAATTTAAATAAAATGTAGAATCATTGGACATAGCGTTTTCTAATCCGTATTCAGTCGCATTAATAAAACTCGATAATCATTTTCATTCAAAATCAGGTTGAAGTCTTTGATGATTTTCGGTATCATATAATTGTCTAAGAGGACGGGTAGAAATCACAACTTTGATCGGTGCTGGATTTCTACCTTTTATTATTTACGTCCAATCCATTCTAAAAATACTGTAACAAAAAGATAGGGAAAGTTCAGCCTAAAAGGGTTTAAAGGTGATTTATTCCTATCCAGTTTTATATATTCCATATTTAACAAAGATTTAATTTCAGTTTGTATGTTCATTAATAAATCTTTTGTATTCTTTGAATTGTGAGTAAGAAGAAACAAGCACTATTAACGGTTTTAGATACAAAAGCCATTTATCCAGTATTTCAACCCATTGTAGATTTACAAAATGGCAATGTAGTGGCCTATGAATCGTTGAGTCGGATTGAAAATAAAAATATAGATATAAATATTGAGGAATTATTTTGCCTGGCTGAAGCCTATGGTTGTGTATGGAAGCTAGAGAAGCTTTGTCGAGATAAAGCTTTAAAGGCGAGTATGAATAAACCTTCTGGGACAAAGATATTCTTAAATGTGGATGGACAGATCTTTCAAGATTCAAATTTTATTTCCGGATTTACTAATCGAAAATTAGAAAAGTTTGGTTTATCAAATGAAGATATTGTCTTTGAAATTACAGAAAGAACCGATATTGAAAACTATGTATTACTGCAAGCTATTATGAATCACTATATTGATCAAGGTTATCAAATCGCCTTGGATGATGTGGGAGCTGGCTATTCCGGATTGAATCGTGTGGTGAATACAACACCCAATTATTTAAAGGACGATATTGAACTGGTACGTAATATTCATTTAAGTAAATCTAAACAAAGTATGATGAAGCTATTGGTAGAGTATTGTGATGAAATGGGATTGAAACTTGTCGCAGAAGGCATTGAGACACAAGAAGAATTAGAATGTATCTGCAACTTACATGTACATTATGGGCAAGGCTACTATCTAGGTTTACCAGACTGTAAGTTTAATGGTATATCGAGTCAAGCTTTACAATATTTAATGAATATTCATGGTATGATAAAGACATGAGGAGATAATAATATGCCACAAATATTAAAAAACACTTCTGAAATATCAGACAAATGCAATGAAACGAATGAATCAACGTTGAAAAAACTTGAAATGTACCAAAATATTGCGATTTCTGAATACCAAATTGATAATAAAGAGACGAAAGATGCAAAACTTGCCATTCAAGAAATGAGAAAGAAGTATGGCTTATAATTCGATAAATAATAAAAGCACCGTTTTAGTGAAATATACTAAAATAAATATCAATGTCAAATCCAGATTAATGTTATAATAGATGCATGCTGATTAATGTATATGTAGAATACAATCGCCTACGCAATACCTTTACATATTCTTGTGATACGGATGTTGAAGTGGGATGTCGAGTCCGTGTTGAATTCAACAATCGTACGCTTGTAGGATTTGTCGAAGAAGTGAATGTAGAAAGCGATTTTAAAAATATTAAACCCGTCATTGAAGTCATAGATGAAAAGCCATTATTGAATAACGAATTAAAGTTATTGGCCAATTATATGGCTGATTTTTATGCGAGCTCGAAAGTGACATGTTATAAAACGATGTTGCCACCAGCTTTGCGTCCTTCTAGTAAGCATTCGAAAATCATTTATGAAGATTATGCGGTATTGAATGAATCAAGCTTACCTTTAACTACCCGACAAAAAGAAGTGCTATCTAGTTTTACCTATCCATGTAAGATAAGTGAACTTAGAAAAGTCAGTCCTTCGATTACGAAAGTATTATTGGATAAAGGCTATATTACAATTGAAAAAAGAATCAAAGATTCAAATACTTGTGTCGGTGAAATTGCTGATGTGATTCATTCATTAACTTCTGAACAAGAATGCGCAATTCAAACCATTCAAAATACCGATAAGACAGTCTCTTTACTTCATGGAGTGACGGGTTCTGGTAAGACGGAAGTCTTTTTACAATTAGCTGAAGATGTATTAGCATCTGGTAAACAAGTTCTATTTCTTGTTCCTGAAATTGGTTTAACACCCATGATGATACAAAGAGTGCAGGCGCGCTTTAAACAAAAGATTGCGATCTATCATTCAGGATTGAATGCACAAGAAAAGCTCGAACAATATAATCTAGTGAAGAATCATGAAGTGGATATTGTGGTTGGAACGCGTAGTGCCTGCTTTATGCCGTTTTCTTCTTTAGGCTTGATTTTAATGGATGAAGAACACGATTCAAGCTACAAACAAGATAATACCCCAAGATATCATACGCGTGATATAGTCTTATTTCGTGCGGCTTATCATAAGTGTAAAGTTGTTTTGGCAAGTGCTACACCATCTTTGGAATCGTACGCAAGAGCCTATAAAAATGTATATGAACTGATTGAACTAAAAAATCGTATTCATGAAATGCCAGAAATTTGTTTGGTAGATATGAAAAAGGAACGAATCACAAACGGCCTATCGGAAACATTACTTCAAGCTATTCATGAGCGCCTTTCGAAAAATGAACAAGTGATCTTACTTTTAAATCGAAGAGGCTATTTACCCGTTGTTCGCTGCAGCGATTGTGGACACGTACGCATATGTCCAGATTGTGGTGTAGCCTTAACCTATCATAAAAATCAGAATGCCTTAGTATGTCATTGTTGCGGAAGACAATTTCCATTTATGGAAGAATGTCCAAGCTGTCATTCTAAAAATTACTTTAAGGCCGGTATGGGAACCGAACGTTTAGAAGAACAGATTCTAGAAATTTTTAAAGATCATCATGTTGTTCGTATGGATGCGGATAGTACGCGTAGAAAGAATGCACATGAAAAGTTGTTAAGAGAATTTGAGGAGTCAGGTGATTTATTGATTGGTACACAAATGGTGGCCAAAGGCTTGGATTTTGAAAGAGTGACCCTTGTTGGCATATTAAATGCGGATGCCACGCTTTGTCGAAATGACTACAGGGCAAGTGAAACGGCATATGAAATGTTAGAACAGGCGAGTGGAAGAAGTGGTCGTGGAAAGCTAAAAGGACAGGTTATGATTCAGACATTTGATCCAGATCACTTTGTGATGCGATGTGTGCAGATGCATGATTACAAGATGTTCTTTAATCAAGAAATGCGCTATCGCCATTTAGGTATGTATCCACCCTATGTATATTTATGTACTTTAGTATTTACACACTTTGATTTAAGGGAAGCTTATAAACAGGCGAGTGTTGCGAAAGAATATTTTTCATCCATTCGTGTTTTAGGTCCGATTGAAATTCGTATGCAACAAAAGAAACATCGTGTACGCTTGATTTTAAAATCAAAGGATGACAAGTTACTGCATAAGCTTGTTCGAGATTATTTAGATGAAACAAAACAGGTTGTGGATGTGAATATGCATCCAATAATGATGGAGGAATAGAATGAGAAAATGGATATGGAAAGCCTTAGATGAAGTTGTGAATAAAGAAGTCTACTCCAATTTATATTTAAGAAATCACTTACAGGAAGTGGAAGAAAAGGATCGTGCTTTAGCAACACGCATTTTTTATGGAACGATTCAGAACTATCGGTATTGTAAAGAATGCTGGTCAAAGTACGTAAAGAATAAATTAAATCCTAAAATGGATGTATTACTAACAATGAGTACATACCAGTTGTTGTTTTTGGATAAAGTACCTAGCTATGCGATTGTCAATGATGCGGTCAATATCGCCAAAAAGATCAATGTGAAATATGCCGGTTTGACAAATGCCGTACTTCATAAAGTGAAGCCAATTGAAACAGATAATGTGGCCTTAAAGTATTCTTTACCAGATTGGCTATATAAGATGTGGGTTTCTCAATATGGCCAAGAAAAAGCTTTAGTGATGGCAAGTGCAAGTGTCAATATATTACCGATGTATGTTCGTCGAAATGTATTAAAGACAAATGAAGCTGATTTTGATTTGGATACGTTTGTGTGTGTTCAAGATCCTTTATATGTTTATGCGGGTAATGATTATTTTCATCATGACTACTACCAAAAAGGCTATATGAGTGCTCAAGATGAGGGAAGTTTTGCGATTGCAAAGTTTGTAGATCCACATGAAAATGAAACGATTCTAGATTGTTGTGCAGCTCCAGGAACAAAGACGATGGCCATGGCCGAAAGGATGCACAACAAAGGGCATATTGATTCGTATGATCTACATGCACATCGTAAAGACTTGATAGAAAGTGATGCCAAACGCTTAGGCATAGATATTGTATATGCAGGTGTACAGGATGCGACAACATTTAAAAGTTCCGTATTATATGATCGTATCTTATGTGATGTTCCATGTTCAGGCTATGGCGTATTATCTAGAAAGCCCGATATTAAATTACATATGGTCCCGGAAGATATGGATACATTGATTCCGTTGCAGTATTCTATTCTGAATAATGTATGTCAATATGTTAAGGCAGGGGGAGTCTTAGTCTATTCCACTTGTACGATGAATAAAAAGGAGAATGAAAAACAAATTGAGAAATTTTTGCGTGCCCATGAAGAATTTAGTCTTGTGGATGAAAAAACCATTTTTAGTGATACAAGACAAGATGGCTTCTATATGGCAAAACTAGTGCGTAAATGATATAATGAACGATAGAAATTGAGGTGCTATTTTGGAAAGTTTATACAATTTAAATTACGATCAAATGTGCGAATATGCCCTAGATCACGGATGGAAATCGTATCGTGGACACCAGATCTTTCAATGGTTGTATCGCAATCGTGTGTTCGACATTGATGAAATGAGCAATGTATCAAAGGAAACAAGAGAAATCTTAAAAAAAGATTTTGTCGTGAATCCTTTAGAATTAATAAAAAAACAAGTTTCACATGATGGAACGACAAAATTCTTGTTTAAAACAAGTGATGGAGCCCTATTAGAAAGTGTTATGATGGTCTTTGACTATGGTCGTAGCGTTTGTGTTTCGAGTCAGGTTGGCTGCAACATGGGCTGTGCTTTCTGTGCGAGTGGTTTGACTAAGAAAAAAAGAGATCTAACAAGTGGTGAAATGGTTGCCCAAGTAATGTATGTTCAAAAGGAATTGGATAAAGATAACTTGCGCCTTTCACATATTGTTGTCATGGGTACAGGAGAGCCTTTTGATAACTATGACAATGTGATGAATTTCTTGGCAACCGTAAACCATGATCGTGGTTTAGGCATTGGTTCTAGACATATTACGATTTCAACTTGTGGTATTGTTCCAAGAATCTATGATTTTGCGAATGAACATACACAATACAATTTGGCTATTAGTTTACATGCACCAAATGATGAATTGCGTGATCAATTAATGCCAGTCAACCATGCCTATCCATTAAAAGAGTTGATGGAAGCTGTAAAGTATTATGGTCAGGAAAACAATCGTCGTTTGACATTTGAATATATTTTATTAAATGGTGTCAATGATCGTCCTGAACATGCCAAACAATTGTCAAAACTTCTTCATGGAATGAATGCGTATGTCAATTTAATTCCATACAATGCGGTGGATGAAAAAGGCTTTAAATCGGTAAGTCATGATGAAGCTATGGTCTTCTATGATTTATTGATGAAGAATCATGTTCGTTGCACGATTCGTAAAGAACATGGTAACGATATTGACGCGGCCTGTGGACAATTAAGAATCAAAGAAATTAAAAAGGAAGGAATTTAAGCAGATGAAAGTTTTTGCGAATACAGATGTAGGTCTTGTAAGACAATTAAATGAAGATGATTATTGTATCGCTCATAATGCCAACGATGAATGGATGGCCATTGTCTGTGATGGTATTGGTGGTGCAAAAGCAGGAGAAGTGGCGAGTCATACAGCAGTAATGACGATGTATGAAGCATTTATGAAGTCTCCTGTATTTAAAAAAGATCGTCAGGTCGACAACTGGATTCGTGAAAATTTAAATCAGGCGAATGATTTCATTTATTCAAAAAGCTTAAAAAATCCTAATGAAAGAGGTATGGGGACTACGGCAGTGGGTGTCATCAAAGCTCATATTGGGACGTTTATTTTTAATGTGGGAGACTCAAGAATCTATGCGGATTATAATAATGAATTGATTCAAATGAGTGAAGATCATAGTGTCATTGCCCAATTATTAAAAGAGGGTAAGATTACTTTGGATGAGGCAAAGTCGCATCCACAAAAAAACACATTAACAAATGCCTTAGGTGTATGGCATGTTTTCCGTATTGATATCAATAAGATTGAAAATACATATAATTATTTATTGATTTCGAGCGATGGATTACATGGATATGTTGAAAAGAAAGTGATTTCGGATATTGTACATGATCCAACTCTTTCTTTACAGGAAAAGACAGAAACACTGATTGCCAGAGCCAATCAATCAGGTGGTTATGATAACTGCACAGTTATCTTAATGGAGAATGATGGAGAATAATAACTATGATGATGGAACAAATAGCGAACCGCTATGAGATCTTGTCTTTGATTGGTCAGGGTGGAATGGCGGATGTCTATAAGGCGAAGGATACGATATTAAATCGTATCGTGGCAATTAAAGTTCTACGTGATAAATTAAGTGGGGATGCGATGGCATTAGTACGCTTTCAACGTGAGGCAAGTGCAGCCAGTCGTTTATCTCATCCAAATGTTGTAGATATATATGATGTTGGTGAATATGAAGGTATGCACTATATTGTCATGGAATATATTCGTGGTCGAACTTTAAAAGATTTGATTGCGCAACGCGGAGCTTTAGATGTGGATGAAGCCATTGGCATTATGAAACAATTGATCAGCGCAATTGATCATGCGCACGATCATAATATTATTCATCGTGATATCAAGCCGCAAAATGTGTTGGTAAAAGACGATGGAACGATTAAAATTACAGACTTTGGGATTGCGGTAGCCCATGGTTCTGTGCAGCTAACGTATAATAATACGGTTATGGGTTCAGCTCATTATTTAGCGCCAGAAACAACACAGGGTAAAGAACCAAATGCACAAGTGGATATTTATTCATTGGGTATTGTATTCTATGAACTATTAACAGGACATGTTCCTTTTACTGGTAAGACGCCGACTGAGATTGCGATCAAGCATTTGCGTAAGCCAATGCCTTATGTGCGTGATTTCAATCCGGATATTCCGCAGTCTGTTGAAAATATTATTTTAAAGGCGACCGCTAAAAGTTTAGATGATCGTTATGTATCTTGTAAAGAAATGCTTTATGATTTGATGCATTGCATGGATATAGAATATCGTGATATGAAGCGTATCAAGGTGGATACAAGTCCGAATAAAGAATTGATGAAATACGATAATGGGCATATTGATTTTGAGGATGAAGAGTCTGAAAAAGAAGAGAAGAAAAAACGCAATTGGATTCCAGCTGTCATGATTAGTGCTGCGGTTGTGATTTCTATTGTCGTACTTGTATTGATTGCCAGTATTACAGGCATTATTAGAATCAGTGGCTTTTTAGGCTATCAAACGATGCCAGATGTAGTGGATTTGACGCCGGATGAGGCAATCGATGTGTTGCAGGATGCGCATTTTAATACTTCAAGAGTCACATATGTCTATAAGGCGAATGATAAGTATGAAAAGGGAAAAGTCATTAAGGCTTCTTATAAAGAGGGTGAAGTGATTTTAAATGATGCGAAAATCGTTTTAACTGTTTCTAAAGGATCTACCTATTTAGTACCTGACTTTACAGATGGCTTGTATTCGGAGGCTGCTTATGAATTGGGGCAAAATTGTCCAAATGTGCAGATTGAAGTGGAATATGAAGGATCAAAGGACATGGATCCAGGTATTATTTTAGAACAAAAGGGATTAACGCCAGGCAAACGTATTGATCCAGATAGTAAGGAAACTATTACTTTTGTGGTCAGTACCTATCCTTCGATTGTGATTCCTTCGGATTTGATTGGTCAAGACGTATTGGATGCCAAAGATGAGTTGAATGATTTAGGAATTGCGGTTGTCTTGAGCCATATTGAAAATGGACAGGGCAGCAATAAAGTCATCAGTGTATCGCCGGATGTTGGAACTGAATATGTACAGGAAGGAACAAACAGTGTAGTAACACTGTATTATGATTAATATGCAGCAAGGAAGAATTATAAAAATTATTTCGAATCAATATACGATTCAAAATGAAAAAGAAGAAATCATGGCCAAACCAAGAGGGAAGATGCGCCAGCATGAAGCACCGGTCGTTGGGGATTATGTCGAATATGAAAAGATTGAAGATTCGTATCGTATTCATAAAGTGTTGCCACGAACGAATCGTCTTTTAAGACCGGCCATTGCGAATGTGGATCAGGCATTGATTGTCACAAGCTTAAAAGATCCCGACTATTCTTGTCACTTATTAAATCGTTTGATCTTCTTAGTAGGCTTAGCGGGTGTCAAACCGGTGATTTGTGTGACCAAACTTGATTTATTGAATCAACCCGAAGAAATTTTGGCGGATCTTGAAAAATATAAAAAGGCCGGATATGATGTGGTTTTCTCTAATCCTGGTAGTGATGATAAAGAATTACAGGAAATCTTAAATGGAAAAGTGTCTGTATTATGTGGTCAGTCAGGTGCGGGAAAAAGTTCTTTATTAAACCGTCTAAATCCTGATTTTGAATTACAGACACAAGCCATCTCTAAAGCTTTGGGGCGTGGTAAACATACGACACGCTATTGCCAGTTACACCATGTGTGTGATGGCTTAGTGGCGGATACGCCTGGATTTTCAAGCTTAGATTTTACAAGATTAGATACTTCGCATTTAGATGCGTGTATTCTTGATTTTAAACCATACATTCATACTTGTCGTTTTAAAGACTGCAAGCACTTGAATGAGCCGGATTGTAAGATCAAAGAGGCTGTTGAAAATGGTGATATCAATCCGTCTGTTTATGAGGATTATAAAAATATTATGGAAGAGAGAGGTAAAAAACTATGAATTCAATCGTAATTGCACCTTCAATTTTATCTTTGGATTATTCCAATGTGAGTGCACAATTAGAAATTTTAAAAGAATCTAAGGCAGAATGGTTACATTTTGACGTGATGGATGGTCATTTTGTACCGAATTTAACGTTTGGACCTGATATTTTAAGAGGTTTTAAAAAGGCTTGTCCACTATTTATGGATGTGCATTTAATGGTTGAAGATCCAGAAACATATGCCCCTATTTTTATTAAAAATGGAGCGGATCTAGTCACTTTCCATACAGAGGCTTTAAATAATGATTTAACTCGTATTCAAAAGTTGTTGGATGAAATTCATAGTTTGGGCGCAAAAGGTGGTATTGTCGTAAAACCAAATACGGCGATTGAACCTTTTGAAAGTGTACTTGAATCTTGTGATCTTGTCTTAGTTATGAGCGTTGAGCCTGGTTTTGGTGGCCAGAAATTTATGGCGGATATGCTTAAAAAAGTAGAGTGGTTAAAAGAAAAGCGTGAAGCATTAAACCTATCCTATCGTATTGAAATTGATGGTGGTATCAACCAGGATACATTTAGATTGGCATTAAATGCGGGGTGCGACACATTGGTTGCGGGCAGCTACGTATTTAAGAATGATATCGCAAAAACAATTGAAGGTATGCTTGAATAAATGACTTGTGCTGTTTTAATTACACCACTCGTTGATATTGTACCAAAAATTGAAAATTGTGATTATATCGGCGTCGATGCCGGAGCATTAAAAATTATTGATCAGGGTTTTCCCATTAAAATGGCAGTGGGAGACTTTGATTCTTTAAGTGAAGAAGAATTTAAACGAATCACTTGTCCAATCGAAAGACATCCAATCATGAAGGATGAAACGGATTCAGAGCTTGCGATTCGTTTGTGTAAAGATTATGATACGATCTATTTATATGGTGGTATGCAAGGAAGAATCGATCATACGATTGCGAATATTCGCTTGGCGATGTATCGTTTTCAAAATTTAGTGTTGATCGATGAGCACCAAAAAATATCGGTTATGAATGCGGGAGTTCATGAAATTGATGATTCATATCATCATATATCGTTCTATCCTATTACAGAGGGTGTGCTTTCTTTATCGGGATTTTTATATCCATTAGATAAAAGACGTATTCATATCGAAGAAATATATACGACTAGTAATTCTTTAATAGGGAAAAAGGGAATCGTTCGTGTGGATGAAGGCAGCTTTTTATGTGTACAATCCAACTGGAGGTAGTCTATGTTCTATGATGTAGCTATGAACTTTGTGATTGGAACCATATTAATGGTTGCGGGAGCCATCATGATATGGATTCCCAATCGTATTTTTACAGGGATCTTAATCGCATCCATTGTATTTTTATGTGTCAATGGGGTGGTTTTATTTATTCGTTTTGTGAAGAATAAGAAGAATAAAGACTTTTTCTTTTCCATATTATCTTTTGCGTTTATGTTTTTCTTAATGAACTTTCGTTATCTTCCACAATGGATCTTGAGAGTCAACTTTGGTGGATATTGTATTCTTTGTGGTTTTGCCTGTTTTGTTCAACTTGTGATTAATCACATCAATCATATTAAGGGAAACTTCTTTAACTTTGTGTTTAGCTTTATTTATATTTTCTTTGGCTTCTATTTATTATTGAATCCAGACTTTCATACCGATCTATTAATGCGTGTTTTTGGCATTTATTTTATGATCTTAGGTACACGTTATTTAGGGGATGGCTATGAAGGCATTAATCCTTTGACAAAATATAAATGGAAACGAAAAATAAGAATCACGCTTCCAGCTTTTCTTTGTGCTTTCGTTCCAGATGCGGCTTTGACAAGCATCAACCGGTATTTGGAGGATGGTAAGCCTGAAGATTTGAATACGTATAAGAATAATGAGGTTGTGCGTTTAAAGGTGATTGTGCATGTAGGGCCTAAAGGCTTTCAAAAGGTAGGGCACATTTGTTTTGCATATGATGATATTGTTTATAGTTATGGAAATTATGATAGTGATTCCTTTCATTTAAATCAGACGATTGGTGATGGTATTTTTTTTACGGTGCCATTCGAAAAATACATTCCAAATATGATTTCGGCAGAAAACAATTCCATTTTTGAATATGGTATTTATACAACACCAAAACAGAATGAGATGATTGAAAAAGAAATTGAAAAGATTCGTCAGAATGGGTATCGATGGTATACGAAGATTGAAAAAGAAGATGGGTATGATCGTTTTAGTGCATATGAAATGGATTATCCAAGTCGTCTACATTATCGTACGGGAGCTAAGTTATATAAGGTGAAGAGTGGTAAATTCCATATTTATTGGGCTTTAGGTGATAATTGTGCTTCTTTTACCGATTTAGTTTTGGGAACTTTAGGTGCGGATGTATTGAGTATTCGTGGTATTATTAGTCCGGGAACGTATTTGGATTGGCTTCAAAAAGAGTATTTGAAAAAGAACAGTCCCATCGTATTTAGACGTATATATAAGGAATGGGATAGCGAGTGATGAATGGATATTTTTATGTATTAACGACAATTGATATTTTCGTACTTTGTTTCATGTGCATATTGACGCGATTAAGTGAATCGTTAAACAAGAAACAAAAGCGTGGCTTTCTATTTGCGTTTGGATTGATTGCGTTTATTTCATTATTAGAGGTTGTCACCTTAAAAGTGGATGGTTTACCAATAAAATATCGTTGGTTAAATATAGTATCGAACTATCTTGGCTTTGGCCTTACGCCATCAGTTTGTATCTGCTTGGTATATGTCTTGGATAAAAAGACAAGGCTTAGGTGGGAATTCAAATTGGCACTTTTATGTGAGATCGTATATCTGTTGATTTTAGCCATATCAATTCCATCCGGACTTGTATTTTCAGTCAATCAAGAAAATATATATTCTAGGGGGCCTTATTTCTTTATTTATATATTTGCGTATTTTATATCTATATTATATTTATCTTTATCTACGATCTTTGTCTCAAAACAGTTTCAAAATCGCAGTAAAGCCTTGATCTATCCATTAATGATCTTCTTGGTTGCAGAAACCATCATTCAAATCTTAGTTCCAGAACTTCATGTGAGCTGGCTTTGTGTCACCTTACTTTCGGTTTTATATTTTATTTATTGTAGTGAAATGTGGAATCAGTTAGATGGTTTGACAGGATTATTGAATCAGAATAGTTTTTTGAATCGCTCTGAAGAAATGAATTATACCAATGGTATGTTGATAGTCTTTGATGTGGATGATTTTAAACATGTCAATGATGTGTATGGCCATGTCAAAGGGGATTTGTGTTTAAGTATGATTGCGGATTGTATTAAAAAGGCATATGCCAAGTATGGATATTGTTACAGAATTGGTGGCGATGAATTCTGCGTATTATTAAAGAATAGTCGAAATGAAGAGGCGTGTTCTGTACAGTTTGAAAGTTTCATAAAAAAGAAACGTAATAAATATACATACTTGCCTTCTGTATCGTATGGTTCAGCCTTGTTGCTGACGGGGGATATTGTGAGTGTCAAGGATTTGGCAGATCAAAATATGTATTCGAATAAGCAGAAGCATAAAAGAAAAAAGGGGCAGTGATAAACTGCTCTTTTAAGGTATAAGCCAAGTGATGATATCTACAAGCCATGAAATGAAATTCGATCCTTTCTTGATTTCATTATTATATAGATGGGCTTGCATAATTTCTTCTTTGGTGAAGCCTTTTTGTGTAAGAGAATCGATTTCTTTTTGAGTTAAACCTTGTTTTAGTAGTTCGTCATGGTCTTGTTTGTTCATATATGTATCCTCAAATTCATTGTAACATAAAGAAAAAAAGAAGAGTATATCTCTTCTTTTTTATCTTATGCATAATTTTTTTAAGGATCCTAATTATCTAAAATTAAATAGCGTTTTGTTTCTTCAAAGTTTTTAATGTTCTAGCTGAAACACGGATAGTTTGTGGCTTTCCATCAACTACAACACGAACTTTTTGAAGATTCACGTTCCATTTACGGCGAGAAGCACGCATTGAGTGAGAACGTTTATTTCCAGATAAAGGACCTTTTCCAGATACTACACATACTCTTGACATCTTAATGTCCTCCTTTTTCTTTCATTTACGCAATCGCTTAACTATAATACCATTAACAAGCCCTTATTTCAACCCCTGAATTAAAATTTGTTCAAGACTCAATAGAATGTTATAATGATAATGTTTTAAAAAAAGAGGAGACGATGGAATGTTGAATTCGAATTACTTAATAATCTTGGGCATGTGTTTAGCTACGCTTGTGATTATGTTGCTGATCATGCCTGGATTGATTGATTATTTACATAAAATTAAGTTTGGACAAACCGAAAGAGAAGAAGGCTTGGCAAGTCATAAAAAGAAGAATGGTACGCCAACTATGGGTGGCTTAGCCTTCATTATTGTACCAACTCTTGTTTATATTATAGGTTCTTTCTTTACACCATTCAAATTGGATATGAACACGATCATTATTCTACTTGCCTTTGTAGGATATGGTGTTGTTGGATTTATTGATGATTATATTATTGTAGTACAAAAGAATAATGAGGGGTTAAAACCAGCTCATAAGTTCTTACTTCAGTCAATTTTAGCTGTTGTGTTTTTCTTCTTGTATCGTACAAGTTCAACGACTAATATTTGGATTCCAATTTTTGATGTCACAATCGATTTATCATGGTTTTACTTTATCTTAGTATTCTTTATGTTTACAGCTGAAACGAATGCCGTAAACTTAACGGATGGTTTAGATGGATTGTGTGCAGGTCAAATGGTGATTGCGCTTATTCCATTTGTGGTATTCGCATGGATGCAAGGATTATATAATGTGGTTTGTTTGATTTGTCTAGTGATCTTTGCGTTACTTGGCTATTTGAAGTTTAATAAGCATCCAGCTCAAATCTTTATGGGGGATACGGGATCATTAGCTTTGGGTGGCTTGATTGCGGCTGTCGCCATGGTTTTAAAACAAGAAATTTTATTGATTATTATTGGCTTTGTTTTTGTTGCAGAAGTTTGCAGCGTTATTATACAGGTTACGTATTATAAAAAAACACATAAGAGAATTTTCAAGATGGCGCCTTTGCACCACCACTTTGAAATGTGTGGATGGCCGGAAGAAAAGGTTGTTTCTCGTTTCAGACTTGCCGGTGTTATCTTTGCGATTCTTGGACTTGTTTTGGGGGTAATGTAGAATGGAAACTGTATTAGTCATTGGGGCTGCCCGTAGTGGGATTGCCGTTAGTAAATTATTATTAAAGAATGGATATCATGTTGTTTTAACAGATTCGAATAAGGTGAATGAAAAGGCTGAATTAGAATCACTAGGTATTGAAGTGTTTGATGAAGGGCATCCAGATTCATTAAAAGAAAAGAAGTATGCGTTTATTGTGAAGAATCCGGGTATTCCGTATCGTGTTCCTTTTGTACATTATTTTGTGGAACAAAACGCTAAGATCTATACAGAGATTGAAGTGGCGTATCGTTATGCCAAGAATTTTAATTATGCAGCTGTAACAGGTACAGATGGTAAGACAACCGTAACGACATTATTGTATGAGATGTTGAATCGTCAAAAGAAGAGTTTGGTTGCCGGAAACATTGGTACACCTTTGTGTGAATTGGCTTTAGAATATACAGATGAAGACTATAATGTAGCTCTTGAATTAAGTAATTTCCAATTGTTGGGAATTGAGACATTTAGACCGCATGTATCTACAGTGACAAATTTAGCACCAGATCACTTGGATTATATGGATAGTTTAGAGGCGTATTATGAAAGTAAGATGCGTATTTATGAGAACACAAATGCGGATGATTATTTTATTCGTAATGTGGATGATGAAAATGTTGTGAAGTATGCGCAAAACATTCCTTGTCATGTGATTGATTTTTCTTTGAAGAGAAAAGATGTCGATTTATATAAAGATGATAAGTTTGCCTATTATAAAGATACACAATTGTTTACTTTATCGGATTTAAAGATCGTTGGTGAATTCAATTGTGGCAATGCGATGATGGCAAGTTGTATGGCTTATTTGATGGGTGTTTCTTTATTCAATATTCAGGAAGTGATTCGTGAATTTAGTGGTGTAGAACATCGTATTGAATATGTAGATACAATTGATAATGTTCGTTTCTATAATGATTCAAAGGCTACAAATACGCATGCGGCTTGTGCGGGTTTATCTGCGTTTGAAAAGAATGTAATTCTACTTTGTGGTGGTAAAGATAAACATATTTCTTTTGATGATTTGAAACAATATGATGGTGTAGTGAAGAAATGTATTTCTTTTGGACAGACAAAAGATAAGTTTAAAGATATCTTCACAAGTCAAATGAGTGTTGAAACCATGAAGGATGCGTTTGAAAAGGCTGTATTACTAGCTAAGCCTGGTGATATTGTCTTATTGTGTCCTGCATGTTCTAGTTTTGATCAGTTTAAAAATTATGAGATTAGGGGCGAAATTTTTAAACAGATGGTTCATGATTATGCAGCGAAAAGGAATGAAGAATGACATTCTTATCTAGTATTGTCAAAACAATCGTATTAGGAATCATACAGGGGATAACAGAATGGCTGCCGATTTCTTCGACAGGACATTTAATTTTATTTGCGAGTATTTGGCCACTTGAACCGGCTACTTTCTTTGAAGTGTTCAAGGTGGTTATTCAGTTTGGAAGTATTTTAGCGGTTTTAGTGTTGTACTATCAGAAGTTGAATCCTTTTGATTCAAGAAAGTCCGCTAAAAAAAAGAAACAGACTTTACAACTTTGGTCTAAGGTAATTGTGGGTGTCATTCCAGCTGCCGTTATTGGCTTATTGTTGGATGATATTATCGAAGGGTATTTGTCGGCAAACTTTGTGATTGCGGTCGCATTGATTGCGTATGGTATTATTTTTATCTTGGTTGAGAAGAATCCAAGACAAGAAAAGATTGAAACGATTGAACAAGTTGACTATTTATCGGCTTTAAAGATTGGCTGCTTTCAATGTCTAGCCTTGATTCCAGGTACTTCAAGGTCAGGTGCAACGATTTTGGGGGGTTTATATTGTGGTTGTTCTAGAACGGTCGCAAGTGAATTCTCGTTTTTCTTGGCCATTCCTGTCATGTTTGGGGCGAGTCTTTTAAAGGTCATCAAATATTTTATAAAGGTTGGTTTATTTAGTTTTGGACAATTGTTCTTATTACTTTTAGGAACGTTTGTGGCTTTTGTGGTGAGTTTATTCGCAATCAAAGCCTTGTTGAACTATGTAAAGAGCCATGACTTTACGATTTTTGGATGGTACCGCATTATTTTAGGTATCTTTGTGATTTTGTTTTTCTATGTGATTTAAAGAGGGTTATAGTAATGAATGAATTTGATTTGCATATGCATTCCTGTTATTCGGGGGATGGCCAGTTTACGCCTGAAGAATTAATTGGAATCGCAAAAGAAAGAGGATTAAAAACTATTGCGTTAAGTGATCATGATTGTATTCGTGGTGTGAAGGAAATGATCAAGCTTGGCAAGGTAGCGGATATTGAAGTGATTCCTGCCATTGAGTGTTCAACAAGTATAGGATATACAGATGTACATTTACTAGGATATGGTATTGATTTAGAGGAACCATATTTTCAAAACTTAATGGAAAGAACGCAAGTAAAATCTAGAAATGCATTTTCAACGCGTTGCGATAAATTAAGAGCAAAGTATGGTGTTGAGATTGATGAAGAGGCTGTCTTAAAAGAGGCAAATGGTAAGAATCCTTGGTTTGTGATGTGTACGCATATGTTCAATGATCCTCGTTATCAAGATATTCCAGATTTTAAGGATTATATTCCGGGTGGTAAAAGAAGTGATCCGGCACCAGTGAATTTCTTTTGGGATAAATGTCAATATGGATCCGATTTATTCGTATATGTGCCAATGCCTGATTTTGTAGAATCGGTTAAAAAGATTCATGAGGCTGGTGGACTTGCGGTTGTAGCACATCCTTTTAATACTTTTTATAAGAATGATGAGATGTTGAAGGTGTTATTGGATGCTGGAGTGGATGGTATTGAAGCTTATAGTAATTATCATACGCCTGAACAGAATGTATATTATGAAAAGCTAGCGAAGGAACATCATTTATTGATTACTTGTGGAAGTGATTTCCACGGGGAGAAAAAGCCAAGTATTCAAATGGGTGAGTATGGATTGGATAAAGATGGTTCTTTATGGCTAGAACAATTTAAGGAAAAACTAAAGGCAGCTAGATCGTTCTAGCTGCCTACATTGTGAATAGGAATGTAAATAGAATACAATAGCTTAATAGATTGTTGGAACGACTAACTCGAAATAGAGATTGGTGTCCCATTTCTGTGAGGGCACAGAATTTATCTACAGCTTGAATAATCCATCCAACGCTTGTGCTTGGATGGCTTGTTTTTAATGGCCACATGTGATGTAGAATGGCATCATCAATGGTTGGATTGGTTACTGTGATGTTTTTAGCGTTCTCAAGGGCAATGATTGGGTGAATCATCGCATGAGTTCCTTCAAGAGGACGATCCTCATCTGTTTTCCAATCATAGTAATATAGATCATGTAATAGACCGGCGCGTGCTGCACTATAGGCATCAAGACCGAATTTTCTGCAAATTATAAAGGAATAATAAGAAACGTTTAAAGAATGTTGGAAGCGAGATGTAGCCAAGTGTTGGCTGCATTTTTTTAGGGCTTGTACTTCTTGTGTATCAATTAAGTCTGATATTGTATCAAAATATTCTTGTGCAATGTCAGTATCTTGTAGTTGTAAATTGATTCTTGATAAAATAGCTTTTTCCATTTCTTAACCTCACTAGGAATGAATATAGCACATATAATTTTAAGATACAACTATTTCTTTTAAACCTAGTAATATGATATAATTAGTTGAAGGAGGCTGTTATTATGGTAATTTTATATACTTCTCCAGGTTGTGCGAGTTGTCGTAAGGCAAAACAATGGTTAAAGGACAACCAAATTGAATTTGTTGAAAAGAATATATTTACTTCATTATTGAAGGAAAGTGAAATTAAATATTTATTGTCGCGATGCGAAAATGGAACGGAAGATATCATTTCGGTTCGTTCAAAGGCATTTCAGGCGCTTCAAAAAGATATTGATGATTATTCAATGAAGGAATTGGTGACTTTGATTCAGGAAAATCCATCCATTCTAAAAAGACCGATTCTTTTATCGGAAAAGAGTCTTGTGGTTGGATATGATGATGATGAGATCACAACAATGATGCCAGCACAATTAAGGACAGTCGTAGACAATGCATGTACAGATGCTTGTCCAAACTATTCTGTTTGTGGTAAGTGTAGAGAGTGTGCAAGTATGAACTAGTGTATTCTAGTTCTTCTTTTTCGCTTATAAACGAAATGCAAACGAAATGAAGTTGATGTATTTCGCTTAAACGGATATACTTAGAGTAGAAGTATGTTTAGGAGGAGTTATATGAACTATATATCTTGTGAATCTGCTGCTAAAAAGATAGGGGTATCGACTCGTAGAATTCAACAGATGTGTAAACAAAAAGAAATAGTTGGAGCAATAAAGGATGGGCGCAATTGGCTGATTCCTGATAATGCGATTTTAAGTCCGAAAAAGCCTTTACCAATAGGTGTTTCTGATTTTAAGTCGGCAACAACGAATTATTACTATGTAGATAAGACTTTATTGATTCGTGATTTTTTGAATGCGATACCGATGGTGTCTCTTTTCACGCGTCCTAGGCGTTTTGGGAAAACATTAAATATGGATATGTTGCGTGTGTTTTTTGAAAAAACACCGGAAGATACATCTATTTATTTTAAGGATAAGTATATATGGCAGTGTGGGGATTACTATACAAAACATCAAGGTCAATATCCTGTGATATTCTTGTCTTTTAAAGATGTTAAATGTTCGAGTTGGCAAGAGACTTTTCAAAAAATTAGTAAATTGATTTCTCTAGAGTATATGCGTCATAATGAATTGGAGAGTAGTTCTGTACTAAGCTCATTCGAAAAAGAGCAATATCATCGTTTTGCGAGTGAAAATATAAATGAGGTTGATTGTCAAATGGGGCTTCAACTTTTATCTTTATTACTTCACAAACATTATGATAAAGAGTGTGTCATTATTATTGATGAATATGATACGCCCATTCAACAAGGTCATCTTTGTGATTTTTATAATGAAATTGTTGATTTTATGCGCAATTTTTTTTCGGGTGGTCTAAAAGACAATCCACATTTGGCTTTTGGATTTTTAACAGGTATTCTAAGAGTCGCAAAAGAAAGTATTTTTAGTGGGATGAACAATTTAAAAACGAACTCCATATTAGATAATAATTATAGTTCTTATTTTGGTTTCACAAATGAAGAAGTCAGAGAAATGCTTGCATATTATGATTATGAAGATAAATATCAAGAAATTTGCGAATGGTATGATGGATATCGTTTTGGAAATTCGGAAATATTTAATCCTTGGTCTGTAATCAATTATATTTCGGATCAATGTTTTCCAAAAGCTTTTTGGCAATCAACAGGTAGTAATGATATTATTGGTGAAATCATTGGAACCGCAACACCTGAAATTAATGAAAATTTGTATAAATTGTTTTGTGGAAATACTGTCACAACGTATGTAGATACAAGTGTAATATATCCTGAAGTTCAAAGTAATCCTTATAGTATTTATAGTTTCTTATTGGTTGCAGGCTATTTAAAAGTAGCGACAATATATCCACAAAATGATGGAAATTATATGTGTGATGTGGCTATTCCTAATAAAGAAATTTTGTATGTATATGAAAAAGAGGTGTTGAATCGTACAAACCAAAATAATGTTTCGATTTCAGTTCATCAAGCTATCTTTTTTAAGGATGCAAATAAACTGCAATCTTTACTAGAAAATTTCATGTTGAAAAGTATATCAACTATGGATGGAGCTAGTGAAGCGTTTTATCATGGTATGATGCTTGGATTATGTGCTGTACTAGGTAGTCAATATCAAGTTAGATCGAATAGAGAATCTGGCTTAGGTCGGTTTGATATTGAATTGTTGCCTATGGTGAAAAATATGCCGGGATTTATCTTTGAGTTGAAGCATACAAAAGATATGAATATTGATTTAGATTCACTTGCTGATAGTGCACTTCGACAGATTGATAATATGAAATATGATGCAGAATTAAAAGCTTTTGGCGTCGATGATATTGTAAAGATTGGTATTGCGTTTAGACAAAAAAGTGCGGTTGTTAAGCGTGGATAAACCTATTGGTGAAAGCTAATAGGTTTTTATTTGTGAAATTTCAAAAAAAACTATCACTATGTAAATTTGTGTGCTATAATTATTTACACATGTAAACGGTTACAAAAGGAGGTAAAATATATGGATAAAAAATATGTCTATGAATTTAATGAAGGCGATGAAACGATGCGTGAATTGTTAGGTGGTAAAGGTGCCAACTTAGCTGGAATGTCTAAACTTGGAATGCCTGTGCCTTATGGATTCACAATCACTACAGAAGCTTGTAACCAATATTATGAAGATAATGAAACTATCAATGATGGTATTAAAGCTCAAATTATGGAATATCTAGATTTATTAGAAAAGAAGTCTGGAAAAAAATTAGGGGATGAAGCCAATCCTTTATTAGTATCTGTTCGTTCTGGGGCACGTGCAAGTATGCCTGGTATGATGGATACTATTTTAAATTTGGGTATGAATAAAACAGTTGCCGAAACAGTCGCAAACTTGACTAATAATGAGCGTTTCGCATACGATTCATATCGTCGTTTTATTCAAATGTATTCAGACGTTGTTATGGGGTTGAGTAAAAAGCGTTTTGAAGAAATCATCGATGAAGTTAAGGCTGAAAGAGGCATTACAGATGATTTGGATTTGAATGCAGAGGATATGAAGAAATTAGTAGAATTATTTAAAGCATTCTACAAAAATGAATTGAAATCTGAATTCCCAGAAGATCCAAAAGAACAATTGATGGGAGCTATCGAAGCGGTATTCCGTTCTTGGAATAACCCTCGTGCTATTTACTATCGTAAGATGAATGATATCCCTTCAAGTTGGGGAACTGCTGTTAACGTACAGATGATGGTATTTGGAAATATGGGTAATGATTGTGGTACAGGTGTTGCCTTTACGCGTAATCCAAGTACGGGTGAAAATAAATTGTATGGTGAATTCTTAATGAATGCCCAAGGTGAAGATGTTGTTGCGGGTATTCGTACACCTCAAAAGATCGATCAATTAAAAGAAGTAGCTCCAAGTGCTTATGATGATTTTGTAGCTATTACTAAGAAATTGGAAACGCACTATCGTAATATGCAAGACATGGAATTTACTATTGAAAAGGGTAAATTGTTCATGTTGCAGACACGTAATGGTAAACGTACAGCACAGGCTGCCTTAAAGATTGCGTGTGATATGGTGGATGAAGGTATGATTACTATAGATGAAGCTTTAATGATGGTTGAGCCTAAACAATTAGATTCATTGCTTCACCCAATGTTTGATGCGGATGAATTAAAGAAAGCTGAACCAATCGCTTCAGCACTTCCAGCTAGTCCTGGTGCTGCTTGTGGTCAAATCGTATTTAGTGCAGAAGAAGCGATTCAAGAAGCAAGTCGTAATCACAAGGTTATCTTAGTTCGT
>ERZ773109.447-NODE-447-length-23958-cov-48.429904_pt1 | contig 23958 bp, 22 predicted proteins | sample MGYA00580569_ERZ773109 | MGnify/ENA primary metagenome ERZ773109 (study PRJEB29015, sample SAMEA2737852) | human gut metagenome | biome: human gut; feature: human-associated habitat; material: faeces | place: China | collected 2012 ...
ATTCTGCCATTATTTCTTACCTCCATATTTTTTTACCGGAGTCTCCAACGCTTCTTTTAAAGTGTATCCAAATTTTTTAATTCTTTGATGAACCACTGAATATGAAATATTGTACTCTCTACACCATTGATTAATCGTCTTTGTTTCTCCATTTAATTCATAGCATACATTGTTTCTTTTGTTATTAGCTTGCGTAATATTATCAGCCCAGCGGCAGTTGCTTGGTTCATAATTGCCATTCACGTCTATTCGGTCGATGGATAACCCTTTCGCATACCCGTTTGACATTGCCCATTCGTAGAAATTATAAAAATCATTCTCCCATTCTTCACAGACAGAAATTCCTCTAGCACCATAACTTTTAAATGAAGTTGAATTTGGATTATTACACCTCTGTTTCATTGAATTCCAAACTCCGTATAATGGTGTGTGTGTCATTCCGTGAGTAGCCTTCATCTTCTGAGTTTCGATTTTAATGCAACCACAACTTTTTGTATTTCCACTCTTTAGGGAATTTGCATGAACAACTGTGTAATTTCCGCAATCGCATTTACATAACCATCTAGTACTTGAATTTAGGCTTTGATATTTTTTGATTACTTCTAACCTTCCGTATCTTCTCCCTGTCAAATCTATTAAGCGTTCTTTTCTGCAACCGCAAGACCTAGTATCTCCACACAATAATTTTTTTGCCAAGACTTTGCACTTATTTCCGCAGTCGCACTGGCAGAGCCACAATGCCCCATTTCCATGACTACTTCCCGCGTATTTCAGTACTTCAAGATGATAAAATTTTTTGCCTGTCAAATCCTTAAATACTCCGCCTTTACAACCACAGCTAGTTTTTCTGCCATTACGTAATTTTACCCCCGGTGCAATGCATTCTCCACCGCAATCGCATTTGCATTTCCACATAGCTCTGCCTTTATCATTTGACCCCGCATATTCCATTACAACAAGTTTGCCAAATCTCTGCCCTGTAATATCTTTAAAATTGTTGCTCTTTTTATCCATAATTGTCCTCCGCCTTATAGTAACTTAATTAACCTTAATTAAATTATACCAAATCTTTTTCTTGATTTCAACAATAAATTGTGTTAAACTTAATTAAATTTATGAAAGGCGGTACAAAATATGCCAAAAGACGAACTTAAAAATCGCATTCGTTTTTCTACAACTCTTGATAAAGATGTTGAAAGAAAATTAAAAGAATACTCAAAGCAAAGCATGATACCTATTAGCAAATTGGTTGATACTGCTATAGCAAGGTTTATAGAAAGCCAAAAGCGATAAATTATAAGGGCAAACATTATAGTCTGCCCTTTATCTTCCCAACATTTGTGTCGGTAACATCAAGTAATACTGTTTAGCAGACATAACCGAGTTAAACTCAATTAAGATACTCAATTATTCTGTTGTAAATATTCAGGTATATCCTTTCTTGGGAGTTGGTGTTTTCCTGTTGTTTTTTTACCGAAAAGGCATTCTTCTACTGTCCACCCGGCATTATATCTATACCTTAAAGCTTCTCTGCTTATGCCAAGTTCTTTTGACCATTGAGAAAGAGTCTTTTTTACCCCGTTATAAACTATAAAAACAGAAGTCCTCTTGTTTGACTGTTGCTCGCTCATGGGTATCCAAGTACAATTAGACGGCTCATAATTTCCGTTTACATCTATTCTTTCAAGTGTAAGGTCCTCTGAATATCCATTTGCGTATGCCCACTCCCTAAAATTCCAAAAAGTAAGCCATTCATCACACATTTTTATTCCTCTGCCACCATAATCTTTATAATTCGGAGAATTAGAATTGTAACATCTTGTTTTTACAGAACTCCACTTTTTATAAAGCTTTCCTGTTGATTCCCCATGACAAGGCCTTACCTTTTTAGCATAATAACTTCTAAGGCACCCACAAGATGTGCTCGTCCCCCTCTCGAGGTTGTATTGGTAGCAAACAACTTCTTTCCCACAGTCACACTTACAAAGCCATTGGTTATTGCGGTTTTTTCTTCCATACTTTTTTATAACAGTTAAATTACCAAACTTTAGACCAGTTAAATCTTTTGCTTTGTGTATGCATCCGCAACTTTTGGTATGTCCATTTCTAAGGCTTTTACCATTGACGATTGCATAGTTTCCACAATCGCATCTACACTTCCATAAGTGATACCCTTTTTCGTTTTTTCCTGAATACTCTTCAACTATAAGTTTACCAAATCTTTTTCCAATTAAATTTTCAACAGCCATGTGCCTAACCTCCGATATTTATATAATTATTATATCATAAATTAGGCACATTAGCAATTTTAAACTTAATATTGATAAAAAGTTTTAGCAATTACAGCCGGTATTGCAACCGCAACCATAGTACGCATTTGGATTAGGTACTGTGTATGCCGGGATTGGTGCCGGGTTTACAGCATTGATAATCTGATTTGTCTGCGCTGCCATTGTACTAGTCAGAAGTGCGTTCTGCCTATCCTGTGAAGCGGCTCTGCGTAAATCATTGTTCTCTGCTGTAAGCGTTGCTATCTTGTCCTGGCATAAGTAGTCTAATATGCTTCTAAAACCTGCCTGCTGACTGTCAATAATATCTCTTGTATTATTGTTCATTGTGTTCTGCAAAGCGCAAGTGTTAGTAGCCATATTGTAGTTTACGCCCTGAATGGCTTCTCTTGTCTCACAGCAGCAGTTAGCAAGCTGTGACTGTAAAGCGTTTGTATTCTGCATATTAGCGACTGTATCAGCGTTAATAGCCTGCTGGATGCCGTAGCCTGTCTGCATAATATTTGTGTTAATACCGTTAAAACCTGTGAGCATACTGTTGTTCATAGCATAAAAGCCATCACAAAGTCCGTTGGAAATGCCATCTAACTTACTGACAACTGTCTGGTTGTCAAAACCTCTCTGAATTTCACTGCCGACACCGCCATTCATTCCGTTTCCTCCGAATCCGTTACCGAATCCACCCCATCCGAAGATAGCAAAGATAACGATAATAAACCATAACCATGAGCCTTCTGCGCCCCATCCGTTGTTATTTCCGTTTCCGTCAATGTTCGCAACAAGCGGAACGGATGCACAATTACCTGTGTTAAACATAGAATTTACCTCCATAATTTATTTTTATATACATAATCTTGCAAGAATTAGTATCACATTCCTAATTGGCTTTTAAATGACTCAAAAGCCTTATCTGCGTCAATTCCCTTTTCTTTGCACAAATTCCTAGCCATCTGTTCGATACCCTTTGAATCTCCCTTTTGAGCCATCTGCATAGCGTTTCTAGCCATTGGATTGCTCATTACACTGTTATTCCCCACTATCTGTTGTAAAAGTTGCTGTGGGTTTCTCATGCCTTGTAACATCTGCATAGGATTCATTAAGACTCACTCTCCTTTTGCGTTCTTGAAGCTTTTCTCTGTGTTCCTAAAGATTTGTCAAATCTATTCTCTAACTGCCCTATCTTCTCCGATAACTCTTCAAACTTATTCAGAAATAGCTGTGTGCTTTCGTCTGATAGGGTAAATTTAGCATTTTCTGTATTAACCATAGAATTTACTGTCTGATTATCTTTAGGGGCTGTATAAGGCTTATACACAATCGTGTTGATAGTTCCGTCAGCGTTCCAACCCTTAACATATATCTCCGACATATCCTGCTTCGGGAAAAATGCCATTGAGCCATCCATAGGAACCTCGTTGGCGTTGATATTTTCAACTGCCTGTACTATTCTTCCGTTAATGCCTGCTATCTGCTGTGGCATAGGCTGTTGATTCATCTGCATAGGCTGTTGTTGTAAGCTCTGCTGATAATTTTGTAAAAAGTTCATTCTATCCATATATGGATTTTGAGATTGTATATAAGGATTATTCATCATAGGTGCCTGATAAGGATTGTTCATTGTCTGCCTCCTCTAAAACTTCTTCGATTGCTTTAATGACAAGAGATAATGTCATTAGGTCGATTTTTTGCAACTCACTTTTTGCAAATATTTTTTCTCTTACACTATCGTCAAACATAACATCATCTCCTTATGCCTAAATTGTGGCATAAAAAAAGAGAAGAGCATTTCCATGTTCTTCTCTAATTATTGTCATGCATAAGGCTTTTTCCATGTACCATTCATGTACCAATAGTGTACCATTTTTTGTTTATTTATGTGAATATATAACGAATTATATAAAATTAAGATTTCATGTGAAACATCGTAAAATTGAGGTATGTTGCGGTTTATGAGGATATAATGAACTATGTTAAATACCCCTCGTAGCAACGATTCCGAGTTTCATGGTATATATATCTCCTTTAAATTGATTTCATATGTATTTTGTGTATCGGATGTTTGTTGATACAACTATATAGTGTACCACATTAAGGAAGATTTGTACATAATTTTAACATACTCATCATCAAGCTTTTCAACAACCGCATCTATTTTTCACCAAGCCTTTCTGCTTTTGCAACTTCTATATCTGCCTCCTTTGGCAATATTCCAAACAATGATTTTGCTACTTCCTTTCTTCGTACCATTATTTTACGTATTTCGTACGATTTTATCAACACTTTCAGCTAAAGCAAATCCTTTATTCTCCTTCAATAAATGGTATCATATACACAGGCAGATAATTTATCCCATTCTCCCATTTATAGTCTTTTGTATGAACAACATATTTTTCTCTGATTCGGCTGCTAAATTTCTCACAAAATGCATCCAATGATTTATGCTCTCTGTAATTTCCGGATTTCACTTCAATAGGATTAATTTTAGTTCCATTTGATAGCAGGAAATCTATCTCGTACAAATGATTTGAAGTTTCACTTTTCATTGTGTAATAAAACAGATTGTTTCCTTTTGCTGTCAACATCTGTGCTACCGCATTTTCATAAACATATCCCAGGTTTGCTTCCAGCTTGTCTGACAACAGCTTATTATAGATTATATTATCCGTATATTTTTTATCCTTAAATGCAAGCGTAATAAACAGTCCAACATCTGATGTAAATAGCTTGTATCTGTCTATATCCTTTTCCAGAGACATTCCAACCCCGGGGTTGTTTGCATGATATGCAATATTTACAGTATATGAGCTGAGTATATCAGGTAATATATCTCTCACTTGTTTTGCACGTACCCCTTCTCTCGCTTTTGACAACACATATCTTGATGCATTTTTACTAAGACTTGCCGGAATTGCATCATATATATCTCCTGCCAGTCCGGTTCCATCTATTTTTGTAAAATCCTCTTCATATAACTCAACAATCTCCCTTTTCGTTTCATCCACAATCTGAAGATTATTATGTTCCAGATAAGCTTCAATAGCCTGAGGCATTCCTCCGATTAGCATATACAATCTAAATTTACGCATCAAATTTCTATGCATCGCATTTCCTGCTGCTTTTTTATTTTTTAAAAGTAGTTTAATCGTCTCTGCTGTGATTTCGTCATCTATTGCCCACAAAAACTCTTCAAAATCCATAGGATACATAGATATCTTATGCTCTTCACTTGGTATTAATATATCCATCGTATTCTTTTTTATCGAAATCAATGAACCTGTTTCTATATATTTATATCGGCCATCAGCAACAAGATACTTGATTGCCTGTCTTGCTTTTGGCAAAAGCTGGACCTCATCAAATATTATAACGGATTCATTTTCATATAATCTCACACCGGTTAACTGCTGTAGCTGTAAAAAGAAGAAATCAAGCTCATATGTGTCATCAAATAAAGCAATAATATCCTTGCTTGTATGCGCAAAATCAATCAGGATATATGATTTAAATTCATTTTTAGCAAATTCTTCAACAATCGTCGACTTGCCGGTTCGCCTGGCACCTTTCACAAGAAGGGCATATTTGTCGCTTCGGTTGATTTTCCATTCAAGTATTTCATTATAAATTTTACGTTTAAATACATGTCTTTCCATATAAAAGTCACCTCTTTGTTAATATTATATCCCGAATCCCCACTCGTGTAAACTGATATTTTACGCAAATCCCCATTCGTTTTACCTATAATCTTACGCAAATCCCCATTCATTTCTTCCATCACAGTACTTTTTCACGAAAAAACCTTCCCACACATAACCTAATATGCAGGAAGGTTTTCACATTTTTTATTCACTTATCATCTCATCGCACTTAATCTGCTCGATATGTATGGCAAGGTAGCCTGTCTCATTGTCCAAAAACTCATGATTTAAGTCCTTTCCAAGCTCCTTACATATCTCACCTGCCAGTGCGAATGACTCCGGATAATTTTTCTCGATAAACTGATTAAGATCAACCTTTAATTTTTCTCCGGTCGCGGCTCTTGATACCATGTGGCGGATATGGTTCATGAGGCGGTTGTAGGCCATAGTAGTGACATCTATGTGCTTTCCAATCTTTTTCTCTATAAATGTGGCGCATTTTCGAACTGCTGCCGCCATCTCCATGGCATCCGATACCTTTGAATTGTTTAAGGATGTATGAATATGAAGAGTAATGTAGCCGATCTCATCATCAATTATATCAATTTGTTTTTTATCCTTTAGTATATGGCGTATATTCTCAGCTATCTTATACTCCCTATAAAACATCACACGGATGTCATCGTTTAAAGGATTGCTGATCTGTTCTTTGTTTTCCATACGCTTTACAGCAAATGCTATATGATCTGCCATAGGAAACAATATGCTTCTGTCTATATGACCAAACTCATGCTCTGCATTATCGAGCAGTGTGTTTGCAATCTCCAGATACTCCGGCTCGATGGATTTTACTATATCCTTTGCCGGACCTCTGTCCCTTGTCTGGGTCAGCTCATACAGTGAATCCTCTTCCGTTGGCTCGACAGACTGTGTAATTTTCTTTCCAAAACCCACACCCTTTCCGACTATAAGATATTCTCTTGCGCTCTTGTCCTTTACCGCAAGCACTGTATTGTGATTTAAGACCTTTGTGATTCTGTACATATCATTCCCCTGACATTTATTAATGTACTCCTGATAATTTATACGAACTATTTATTATTAACATAACCGGACAATTCAATTATCATGAAGTATGAATTACTTCTCGTAGGTGTCAACTGCGTAGAGAGGCTCTCCTGCCTTAATCGGTCCGTCTGTGATGAGGCGGATTTTCTGATTATCTTTTAGCTCTGTGCAGATGACAGGAGTGGTAACTGATGGTGCGTTCGCCTTTAAGTAGTCAAGGTCAAGCTTCATGAGCACATCGCCCTTATTAACATGGCATCCTGCCTCAACCTGTACGTCAAAGCCTTTACCCTCGAGCTTTACTGTATCGATTCCTACATGGATTATCATACCAATTCCTGAGTCGGTTGTAAATCCCAAAGCATGCTTTGTATCAAAAACGAATAAAACAGTTCCATCCTCAGGTGCTACAACTACCCCCTCCTCAGGTGTGACTACTGCTCCGTCACCCATCATTTTGTCGGCGAAGGCCTCGTCCGGCGCTGTTGAGAGGTCTGCTGCTATTCCTGTCATCGGGCTTGAGATGATAACTGTGCTTGTCGGTTCTTTGGTGTCAGCAGCTTCCTGTGCTTTATCTGAAGCGGTGCTTGAATCTTCTGTTTTTGAATCAGTGGCCGAAGCTGCATTTTCATTCTTCACTTCATCTGCGCCTGCTGTATTATTTTCTGCTGCATCATCCTCAAAGTGTTCCTCTGTCACGCTCGCAAGATAATCCTCCAGATCTGATTTTATCACTGTTACTCTTGGTCCATAGATAATCTGTACGCCCTGTCCCTTGTGCACGACTCCTGATGCTCCTGTTGATTTAAGAAGCACATCGTTTACCTTTTCTGGGTCAATTACTGTGATACGAAGCCTTGTTGCACAGCAGTCCACATCTGAGATATTGGCTTTGCCGCCGAGACCTCGTGATATAGTCTGTGAGAGCTCATCTGCTACAGACCCTGCTTTTTCGTCAGAGTTCTTTACGTCCTTGGCAGTTTTTCTTTCATTTACATCTGCCTTGGTGTAGAGCTTTGTCTCTGTATCGTCATTCTCACGGCCCGGAGTCTTGAAATCAAACTTCTTTATAAGGAAGCTGAAAATAAAGTAATACAGTAAGAAATATACTATTCCCACCGGAATCACGAGCAGCCAGCTTGTCTTTTCATTTCCCTGCAATATACCAAACAGGAAGAAATCAAGTAATCCTCCTGAGAAAGTAAGTCCTACAGCGATGTTTAAAATATGTGCTATCATGTATGCGCTTCCTGCGAGCACTACCTGTACTGCAAAGAGAGCCGGTGCTACGAAAAGGAATGAGAACTCAAGAGGCTCTGTGATTCCTGTAAACATACATGCAAGTGTTGCAGAAAGTAAAAGGCTTCCTGCCTGTTTTTTCTTTTCCGGCTTTGCACATTTATACATTGCAAGTGCTGCTCCCGGAAGACCAAAAATCATGAAAATGAACTCTCCCGAAAAATATCTTGTGGCATCGGCACTGAAATGTGCGATGTTTGCAGAGTCAGCAAGCTGTGCGAAGAAGATGTTCTGTCCACCCTCAACCATATGTCCAGCAACCTCCATCGTTCCACCGACTGCTGTCTGCCAGAACGGCATGTAAAATACATGGTGCAGTCCGAATGGAATAAGAGCTCTCTTTATAATACCAAAGAGAAGTGTTCCGAAATATCCTGTTCCTGTCACCACTCCGCCGAGTGCATAGATTCCGTTCTGCACAGTAGGCCAGATAAAATACATTAAGATTCCTACAAAAAGATATGCCACTGTTGAAATGATAGGCACAAATCTTGTTCCACCGAAAAATGACAATGCATTCGGCAGCTCAATCTTGTAGAAACGATTGTGCAGTGCTGCCACTCCAAGTCCTACGATAATTCCGCCAAACACGCCCATCTGCAGCGACTGGATACCACATACTGATGTGATGGTTCCATCAAGCACATCCTTTGCAATGCTTCCGTCTGCAAGGATTTTTCCGGAAATCTTGAGCATCGCATTGATTGATACATTCATAACAAAGTATGCTATGACTGCTGAAAGTGCTGACACCTCTTTTTCCTTCTTTGCCATTCCGATTGCTACTCCGACCGCAAAAATGAGCGGAAGGTTATCGAATATGGCACTTCCGACCGCATTCATGATTACAAGAAGTGCATGGAGTATAGTCTTATCTCCGAGCAGCCACTGTAAACCATAGGTCTCAATTGTTGTGGTGTTGGTGAATGAACTTCCTAGTCCTAAAAGCAAGCCTGCTACCGGAAGGATTGCGATTGGAAGCATGAAGCTTCGTCCTACTCTCTGCAGGACACCAAAAATTTTGTCTTTCATGAGCTTTTCCTCCTATAAATGCAGGGTATGTACCGATTTGCACCTATCATTCTTTTTTGCTCCAGCAACAAAAAGGAGGCACTTATCATACACTAACCCTGTTAAAAGTTATGTACGACAAATGCCTCCCTAAAAGTAACACGTCTGCTTAAGTTTATATCACAGAAGCCTTATTATTTCAACACAATTTTCCTTACGAGTTTATTTTTTGTTAATCATGCTGTTTTTATACATGTTTTTTTGTGAATTATGTCTAATGTCTTTTTTCTCCAGACGCCTCCATGTTTCCACTATCATAAAGCATTCTTCCTCTGTGATGCCCTCTGATGAATACACAGCCTTTTGTATGATGCGCATGTACTCGTCCCAGTGGATTCCGCAATAATCCGGTCCGCAGTATTTTTCCTTCAGGTTAGCCAGATAAAGCTCATCTGTCCTGTTCTTTGAAGGATGTCCCAGTCCTTTGTAGATGCGGTTGTTTATCATTATTGCTGCCCTGCTGTAACGGCCTTTTTTCACCCTTTTTGCAAGTCTTGCTTCCCACAAAATATTTCTTCGCCTTTTGATATAAACTATGATGGCTGTAAGTGCAGTCAGAAAAATCACACAGAGTGAGGTTTTTAAAATCACCGGTGGTATATGAGGTCTCGTTTTTGAGTTCTGAGCATCTGTACGTTTATCCGCACCTGACTGTGAACCATAAGCCTTCTCACTGCCATCACCTGATGTACTGTTTGCTGCAGCTTTTGATGTATCATCTTTTGCTGTGTCATCATTTTCTGCATCTGTATTTTTTGTATCTTCATTTGCTGCATCTTCATCCAGTTTATCTTCATCTGCCGCAGTATCATTCATATGCTCACTATCATTATAAGCAGCACCGGTGTTTGTTTTCTTTCCGTTGACACCAATATAGTCAAACGGATTCTCACCTGTCACATACTCAAAATATCCCGGTGTCATCTCCACTGGAATCCATCCGAAATCATCCAGATATATTTCAACCCAGGCATGCGACTGCGAATCCTTCACCTCACATATATCCTCATCATTTTCACCGGATTTGAAGCTGTCCTCCTTTGCACAATATCCGCTTACATAACGGCATGGAACGCCCATCTGTCTGAGTATCATCGTGCCAGCCGATGCAAAATGCACACAAAAGCCCTGTCTGCTATTTGAGAGGAAATTTTCAACTACATCCTTACCGCCTGTGGAAGGAGGATTTTTGCTGTACTTAAAATTCTTCGATGTCAGAAACTGCTGCACCAACTGTGCTGCCGCAATCCTGTTGGCATCATTTTCTCTTATATAGCCTGTGTACATCATATTGCTTGTGAGCTGTCCTGTCCTAAGAAGCCACTTTGCATCTTCCGCAACAATCCCGTCACCACCCTGCTTTGCAGTATAGTTTTCCATTACATAATTATTGTATGCCGCATAGAAATCATTGTTGACCTCAAGAGGCTGCTCGGGCTCAAGGCTGGACGTTTCCAGACTACCATCGAAAAAGCCGGGACACGCCGACACCTCGATAGTCTTTGTCCCTTTATCCTTTGTGATAAAAAAGTCTTCGTCAAAATCTATATCACCCTTGGCATCTATACTGTATGGGTCTATACAGTACGGTAAATAGGCGTATTTGGTGGAAAGCTTCTCCATCGTGATTGTATACTTTTCTGTGGCCGGATTGGTCTCATCATCATAATAGCCATCGAGCAGCGTGGCTAATCCGATTGCATTCTGCCATGCTGTCATCCTTGAAGCATCATGATACTCTTTTTCCATCCCGGAAAAATCAGACTTTTTAATCCATCTGCCATTCTCATAGGTATCACCGTAGAAGCTTCTCAGATAAATATTAGAAGGCGCTCCTGACTTTGCTTCTACCGTCATCACTGTTTTTTCACTGTAGCTTGGATAGTGATTACTAACCGTGCCATCCTGTAAATCAATCCCCACGCTGAAGAATGATTTTACGCTGCCCTCCAAATCTTTTTGAAAGGCAAGCATCTGCGGCTTTTTATCGGCAAGCGTATCAGCAAGAGGTTTAAATGTAAATACACATATGAAAAGTATTGCTGACACTGCTGCCATATATAAAAAAGACGACGCTATCCTTAAAACCTCATTGCCCTGTGCACTGCCATTTGCATCATATCCTGCCACTGTGCGTGCGTTGCCATCTGCGATAAGACACCAGAGTGTACACAGCGTGAGCATAACAACCTCGCTGACACTTGGGCTTTTGCCTATGCACAGCTGTACCGCAAGCATAAGCGTTGGAAATAATGTGAGCATGCGTCTTCTTTTAATTTGAACCGCCAGTGTCACCAGCAAAAGCATAACTATAAACGACACAAAGCCAACAAATGCCCCCGCAAAGGCTTTATCGCCCTTTGGACAGACAAACGAAGTGCCATAGTACACATTTATTATCTCAAGATACCTGCCCTTTACATACAAAAAGCCGTCTTTTATATGCTCTGCAGCCTGCCAGTTTGCAATAAACACTCCAAGCAGAAATACAAGCAGCAGCCCCGTATTTATCGCATGGCGCACCCATTTTCTTGTGTCAAGCGATGTAAGCCTGTTTATAAAGCCGCTTATCACCGAAAAAATAAACAGCCACACATACACATAATATGGGCATCTCACATGTGAAACGGTCGTATTCACAACAGACACTGCACACACCGTAAGAAGTACTGCGGCAGCTGCATTGGCAAGCTCAGTAAGCAGGACACCAAGCACTGTAAATGCATTATTATAATCAGGCTTTATCTCATTTGCGTCAGATCTCTGCCATCTGCTTTTCCTAAATGACAATCTCGTTTTTTTCATCCGCTCTGCCAACTATCTCCTCTCCCCTTTTTATCTGAAGTCTTCCGTCCACGCTAAGCAGACACACAAGCTTTTCTGCCCGGTACTTTTCCTCATACAAAAAAAGCGCATCATTTTTTGTATCCGGCTTTATTTTAAGAAAACTGTTCAAAAATATGTAAAAGCCCTCCTCGTCATCCACTCTGGCTCTCACAATATCGTTTATGGCGTTATCATACCACGCCACATAATGAGAGCATTTTTGATCCATAAGCGAAAAGGAAAGTGAGACAAGAAGCTTCATAAAAGCATCCGCCTGTCTGCCCTTCTTTATTCCCCTTAAATCTGCTACTATGGCCACCGCACATGCCTTTGGCAGGCTGTTCTCCTTTACCATCAGCTCATCAGTCCTTGCAGAAAGCTTCCAGTGCACACTCTGCAGCCTGTCACCATTTTGAAACTCTCTGACATCAAACAGCTCCGACGGATCATATCCCGGTCTTAAATCATCATAGATATCAGAATCCCCAAAGAAATTTCTTACTCTGTCCGTTATCCTCACAGGAATCTCATCAATCTGCGGCATCACCTCAACATTTGCATATTTTTTAACTCTTTTCGTGACATAAAAAAGCCTCGAAAAATCATATAGCTTTATCCTTACAAGCTCAAATTCATAATTGCCGCACAGGTTCACGCTGTACAAAAAATCACTGCCTCCTGACAGCCATTTTGTACTTTTTTCGCCGGATAAATTATTTTTCACCGTTACACGGTATTTTACACCATAAAAGCCTGCCTCCTTCAGCCGGCAGGAAAGACTCACCCTGATACTCTCGCCCTGTGTGGCGATAGCTATCGGAATGTTTATAGCTGCCACCGCCCGGTGCGCCTTTACAAGCAATGCTATAAATGTCAGCACCATAAACACACACATAAAGCAGCCAAGCAGTGCCAGCGCAGCATTACCGTATATCATCGACATATAAAAAACTATTGCCGCAGTAATTATTCCTATCAAAAAACTAATCACGATTACCTGCCTTTTTCACATAAGTTGTCGGCTGTTTTACAGCCTTTAGTATCTCATCTATCACTGAAAGCTCTGATACGTGTGATACTCTCGCCTTGGTATTTAGCACGATTCTGTGCTTTGTCACATCCGCAAATACAGAAACCACATCAGATGGTATGACATAGCTTCGCCCACTCAGATACGCATATGCCTTTGCCATCCTAACACACGCAATCGTACCTCTCGGACTCACTCCAAGCTCAATGTACGGACTTGTCCTTGTCGCATCAACCAAATCCACAATGTACGAATAAATACTGTCATGTATAAACACCTGCTCAACCTCTCCCTGCATCTCAACAAGTCCCTGTGCATTCATAACAGGCTTTATCGTATACTCATCAGCCTTCACACTTTTGCCCTTTGCGATATCCACCTCTGCATCATGTGAAGGATATCCCATGCTCATACATATCATAAACCTGTCAAGCTGTGACTCCGGCAACAGCTGTGTACCGGCGCTGCCCTTTGGATTTTGAGTGGCCATCACTATAAACGGCTCCGGGACCTTCCTGCTTATTCCATCCACAGTGACATTTCCTTCCTCCATAACCTCCAAGAGCGCAGACTGTGTTTTGGGACTTGTTCTGTTAATCTCATCTGCCAGAAACAGATTACACATCACGGCACCCTCGCGGTACACAAACTCTCCGGTCTGCTTCTGATACATCGAAAAGCCAAGTATATCAGCAGGCAGCACATCCGGAGTGAACTGTACTCTGTGATTCACAAGCGCCATAGCCCTTGAAAAAGCTACTGCAAGCGTAGTCTTTCCCACTCCCGGCACATCCTCAAGCAGTATATGTCCACCTGCCAAAAAGGCAGCAAATGCCTTGATGATACAATCATCCTTGCCCTTTACTGCCTTTTTTACTTCGTCTATCACTAACTGTGCATTATTCATTTGTCTTATCCCCCGGTTAATCATTTTAAACTGCCGATGATCATCTTCATCATCTTATTCATAAATAGCTATATATATTTTACATATTTAGTATCAATATTTCAACTTTTATCACTTAAATTAAACAATTCTTAAAATTAATCATCTCTGCTGCTACACTGTTCCGGTGATGACAAGTGTGCTCTCACCCGGTGTGACAACCCACGCTCCTGTTGTGCTATCCTGTGTATAGGTTGCAGCCGGAACAGTGATTGCACCTGCCGTGCTCGAAAATGTGCCTGTCGTCTCATTGTAAGTGTAATCTGTAGCTGCAGTCCAGGCTGTGCCGTTTAATGCGGCTGTAAGATTGTTCAAAACCGGAGCAAATGTGTCTGTTATAACCACGCCTGTGGTATTGGTTGCCGCAACGCTTCCGTAGTTTTGAATCCTGAAGGTATAGGTCAGTGTACCGTTTTCCGTCACAGGAACAGGGCTTACTGACTTAGTAATTGCAAGATTTGGCGCAGCCTCGGCATTTACTGTCTCTGCTGCTGTGACCGGAGTGATTCCGGTGCCACTAACTGTAGCAGTGTTTGTGACTGCAGCCTCTATGCCAAGAGGAGCATACTCATTTAACGCTGCCTCATAGATGACAGTTGCATTGCCACCTGCCGGTACACTTATGCCTGTGATGCTAAGAGGCGGTCCCTGGGTTACTGCAGGCGCTGCCTGGAGTGTGCCGTTTGTATAGTATTTTGCGGTGTTATTCACATAGGTTAATGGTACAAGAGTGTTGGTGTTAAAGGTATAAGCACCTAGATTGTCAGAAAGTGTCAGACCGTTTATCGCGGTATTTCCGGAGTTTACGATACTCACCACATAGGTTATTGTATCGTTTTGATTGTAGGTGTTTTTGACTGCTGTTTTCGTAGCAGAAAGCACCTCCAGTATTTCTCCGACTGCTATATTTGAATTGGCTACATTGTTGCCATAACGAAGCTGTGCCTGATTAGTAAATCGTGCCATATATTTTCCATCCTTTCATATATTCAGGTATGGTTTAATATATGACACAAATCTACAAATGCCACAGATTATTTACTGTCCTGTTTATTTTTCTCCACATCAGCCTTTTTGATAAGCTCCAGAAGCTTTTCAAGCTCCTCCTCATCCACGCCGGTGTAGCCTGAAAGCTCACTAAGGCTCGGCTCGAAACCCTTATCGGATTTTAGTTTCTCCACTGCACGGTTTACCAATGAAACCTTTCCTACCACAGTATTCTCGCTCTCATCCTCACCGGTCTGCTCCCTGATACACTCTTTCATAGACTCCTCTATAGCATCCAAAAGCTCTTTTTCCACATCTATCTCATCCCCGCAGCCGCAGAGCTCAGTAAGGCACATGAAAAGTCCCATGTTTCCCTCCTGTACTACGTCCTCAAAGCCCTCTGATGTAACGGCAAGCTTCTTTGCCATGGCAAGCACACTTTTGAGCCAGAAATTTGATATAGTGTGTATCACACTCTCATCACCTGCGAGCAGCTTTTTGTACATATCGTCCTGCTCGGCCTTTGTGTAATCAGGTATCTCTTCAAGCTCCTCAAGATACATCCTAAACATAGGTGAATCCGGGATAAGGCTATCCTCATCTATGTCAGGCTCAGCTTCATTATCCTGCTTGGCCTTATTATTCTTTCCACCTGCTATGGCATCCATCGAATCTCCTTCTGAGTATATTACATTGTTTAATGCAGCATTTTCAGACGATTCATCCCCATGTAATTCGTCCTGTGATTCATCCTCATAATCACCTGCACTCTCATTCTCCTGCTCATGTGGTGTGATGAGAAATTCAAATACCATATCCTCCTGCGCCTTATTAAGCTCCATATCCTTAAAATAAGACATGATTTCATCTCTGCCAATAGGCTCCGCTGATGTCCTGATAATCTCGGCCACGCTCTGCACTGTCTCTATAAAGGTATTCTGATCTAACATATTTTACACTCTCCTGTCTGATTTCCAAAAAATACGTAACTATATCAATCCCTGGATAAAAATAAACAAAATTAAAAGCGGCAGTATGAACTGAAAATACGGCTTAAGCTTCCTTGAAATCTTAAGTCCTGATCCTGTATTTGCCTCATCTATATACTTATCAAAGCCCCAGCCCCACTTTGTCACACAAAAAAGCAGATAAACCAGTGAGCCAATCGGGAGAAGCAGATTGCTTACCATAAAGTCCTCGCTGTCAAGCACATCCCTGCCTCCTATGAGGTGCAGATTGCTCCACACATTGTATCCAAGTACACAAGGCATACTTGCAATAAGTATTATCACACCATTTATTAGCGCAGCCTTGTTTCTGGACCAGCCAAACATATCAATGGCAAACGACATGATATTCTCAAATACCGCAATAACGGTTGAAAAGCTGGCAAAGGTCATAAACAAGAAGAAAAGACAGCCCCATATGCGGCCTCCCTGCATATTTACAAACACATTTGGCAAAGTGATAAAGATAAGGCTTGGTCCTGCGTCTACCTCCACCCCATAGCTGAAGCAAGCCGGGAAAATGATAAGGCCTGACATTATAGCCACAAATGTATCAAGAGCACATATTTTGGCACCCTCACCTGCAAGAGTGCAATCCTTTCCCATATAGCTGCCGAATATCTCCATTGCGGCCACACCCAGACTCAGCGTAAAAAACGCCTGATTCATGGCTGCTGTTATTACATTCTTTATTCCAATTTCAGAGACCGCATCCAGATTTGGAACAAGATAGAATTTCACTCCTTCCAAAGCCCCTGAAAGTGTGATACTGTGCACCGCAAGGACAATGATAAGCAAGAGCAGAGCACTCATCATAAATTTACTGATTTTCTCGAGCCCATTCTGCAGACCACGGCTGCACACCAAAAAGCCAAGCACAACCGTAACTATCATCCAGAAAGCCATCTGCTTGGGGTCTGCAAGCATGTTTCCAAATGCAGCTGCCGTGTCATCAGTATTCATGCCTGATGTAAAATCTCCCTTTAGGAATTTAAAGAAATACGCAACCATCCAGCCTGAGACTGTTGTGTAATACATCATGAGCATGTAGCAGCCAAGCATGGCTATCCATCCGTGAATATGCCATTTACTGCCCTCTTTCTCAAGAGCCTTGTAGCTCATCACAGCACTTTTTCTGCTGGCTCGGCCTACAGCAAGCTCCATCGTAAGCACCGGAAGTCCCATGCATACCAGAAATATAAGGTAAAACAGTACAAAAATACCGCCACCGTTTTGACCTGTCACATACGGAAAACGCCATACATTGCCTATGCCTATAGCGCATCCTGCACTTACCAGTATAAATCCCAGACGTGATTTAAATGATTCTCTTTTCATATTTATATATCTCCTATTGTTATTGCGTTACGTTATCCCCCTGCTGTGAGCATTGACTATTGCTTTGTGCTTTATTACTCTCCTCAAAGACTCGCAGCTCCTTTATTGCCTGTCCACCCATCAGATAGAGAATACCTGTATTGAATATAGTCATAAGGCCGATTCCTACATCTCCGAGATCCCAGACAAATGTGTATGCCGCGATACCGCCTACAAACAGCATAACAAGAGCCAGCACCTTGTACATGGTCTGTGAAATCCAGTTATCCCCAAACAGGTACGCAACATTACTCCTTGCATAAAAAAGTATACCAAGGAAGGTGGAAAAGCTGAATAAAAACAATGTGACTGCTATAAAAATAACTCCAAAATCTCCAAGATGATACCTCATAGCTGACTGTAATAAATCCATGCCCTCTTTCCCTGCCACTATATTCTCCGGTGCAGTGAGCATGATCATTGCCGTACAGCTGCAAATCACTATCGTATCTATAAATACACCGAGCGCCTGCGTCAGTCCTGCCTTTACAGGAGTATCGCACTCTGCCGCCGCTGCAGCGCATGGAGCTGAGCCCGAGCCTGCCTCATTTGAAAAAAGACCTCTCTTTACACCATTCATGAGCACCGCTCCAAAGCCTCCCGCAGCCACCTGCCTGATACCGAAGGCTTCCTCAAATATCCTTGAAAAAACCGATGGCATCATGCCTATATTTTTAATTATGATAAAAATGGTTATGGCAAAATAGCACACCGCCATGATAGGAACAACTATGTCAAGCACCTTTACCGTAGCATTTTTCCTAAGCACTATTACAGCAGCCACTGCCACCAGGATTATTGTAGTATAAATAGGTGGTACACCAAATGCATTTTCAAAGGATGATGTGACAGAATTGCTGATCACCTGACTTATGCCACACCAGCAGATTAGTCCGGATATAGCAAACAAAACAGCTATAATAACATGTTTTTTCTTTTTGCCTGATTTATCCTCAAAGTAGTGGTGTATGTAATACGCCGGACCTCCACGATAGCCTGAGTACAATGGATCCGGCTCCTTGTGAAGCTGTGCCAGTGTAGCCTCCACAAAAGCCGTGGATGAACCTATAATGGCTGTTATCCACATCCAGAAAACCGCACCTGCGCCTCCCACTGATATGGCAGCCACAACACCAACCAGATTACCCATGCCCACTCTCGTCGCCGTAGAGACAATGAGTGTCTGGAACGTGGACAGGCTATCCTTATTTTCCTTTTTACCTGTCAGCGCCTTTATCATGTCCGGAAACATTCTGATTGGTAAAAGTCTTGTCCTTACAGTGAAATAAATTCCTGTCGGAATCAAAAGAATTATGAGCAGTGAGATTCCCACGCTCCCACCGCCGGGCAGTGGAATGTGTATCAGATCTCCCCACAAGAAAGAATAAACTTTTTCAATAAGTGCTACTATCATAGTAAATATCGTCCCCTTAGTTTTCATTGCTTCAACGCATTGAAGATGAAGCCAGTATTACTATGATACAATATGAGCAGGAAACTTTCAATATATTCTGTTTTTTTGTTCTGTTTTTTCTTTCACAAACAGTAATAAATACACTATAAGTCCCTTGCATATGAGATTATAATTTCTTATAATGATATAGTTGAATATTCAAAAGATATACGCCCTGGGGAGATAAATAATGATAAAACTAATAGCAACAGATATAGACGGAACACTTGTAAAGGACGGCTCACTGCTCATAGATCCTGAGTACATGTCTGTCATCGACAGGCTCATAGACAAAGGAATAATATTTGTAGTCTGTTCCGGCAGACAGTTTTCAAGCGAATTTAAGCTGTTTGCTCCGATAAAGCACAAGCTTTTGTATATAACAGACGGAGGAACAGTCGTGCGCACTCCAAAGGAAATCCTGAAAACCTATCCTATGGACGAAGATATATGGAAGGGCATGTGCCGGATGGTCCGCGATGAGCTGCCTGCATGCGATTACTTTGCTGCTACTCCTGATTTCTGCTTTGCAGAGGATGGTGGCAGCCCGGTCTTTCACCTGCTTCGTGATTCATACGGCTTTGAGATGCGTGAGGTTGATGACATCACAAGGCTTGACAGAAATGACATCATCAAATTCACTGTCTTTCATCCCGACAAATGCGAAGAGCTGTGTACACCGGTTTTCATTCCGGCATGGAATAAAAAAGCTCACCTGGCAGCCGCCGGCAAGGAATGGGTAGACTGCAACGCAAAGGGTGTCAGCAAATGGACTGCACTCTCATACCTCATAGACAGATTCGACCTGCTTGCGGACGAAGTATGCTGTTTCGGTGACAATCTGAATGATATTGAGATGCTTCAAAATGCCGGTATAAGCTACGCCGTCTCAAATGCCCGCCAGGAAGTTATCGCAGCCGCAAAACACACCTGTGCGCCTTACTGGGAAAACGGAGTACTTAGTGTTTTAAAGTCTTTTTTATAATTTTTTAAATTTTTCAAAAAAAGTACTTGCATTTTTGTAAAACCCTGTGTATAATATCATTTGTCCGTGTGACACAGATATTCACACAGATGTTTGCGCTTCTAGCTCATTTGGTAGAGCACCTGACTCTTAATCAGGGTGTGCAGGGTTCGAGCCCCTGGAGGCGCATTTTTTGTACCCAAATTAATTTACCAACACTTTAAAAGAAGCCGGATTTATTCCGGCTTCTTTTTACATATCTCTGTTTATATACATCTGTTTTTACTTTTTATCTGTTTTATTATCCAAAGCAGCTTCAATCGCATCAATCACAATCTTAAGAGCCTTGATTCTCGCATATTTCTTGTCGTTTGACTCAAGCACATGCCATGGTGCGTAAGTGGTATTGGTTTTCTTTAGCATCTCATTTACAGCAGTCTCATACAGATCCCATTTTTCTCTGTTTCTCCAGTCCTCATCGGTAATCTTCCATTGCTTTTCCGGAGTATTCTGGCGTTCCTCAAATCGAGCCAGCTGTGTATCCTTATCAATCTGCACCCAGAACTTTATGATGACAGCACCCCAGTCTGACAGCTCCTTTTCAAATTCATTAATCTCATTGTAGGCACGCTGCCATTCATTCTCGCTGCAAAAGCCCTCTAGTCTTTCTACCATAACCCTGCCATACCATGTCCTGTCAAAAATAGCTATATGCCCGGTCTTAGGAAGACGATTCCAAAATCTCCACAGATAGTGTCTGGCTTTCTCGTTTGGCAGCGGACTTGCAATCGGATGCACCTCAAAGCCTCTCGGATCCAGCGCCTCTGTGATTCTCTTTATATTTCCGCCCTTTCCTGCTGCATCCCAGCCCTCATATGCTATGACAACAGGAATCTTTCGCCTGTATAGCCTGTTATGCAGCTCGCTAAGCTTAGACTGCAGATTTTTGAGCTCCTTTTTGTATTCTTCCTCAGATAGTTCCTTGTCAAGTGATATCTCAGAAAGCTTTGGAATCTTCTCAAGCGCAAACACATTCTGTAACAGCGGCACAGCAAGATTACTGTTTTTAAGTGCTGTCTCTATTCCACTAACCAGCGTCTCCAGCACCTGAAGCTCAGCCCATTTTCTATTCTTTGCATCAACTATATACCAAGGATCTGCAGGCGAATTTGTATCATTCAGATATCTGTCAAACACATGCATACACTTGTCATAATGCTTATTCTGCCAGTCTTCATCTCCACTGACACGCCATCTGGTATCCTTATTCTCCTTTAATACCTCAATACGCTTTTTTTGTTCCTTCCGGCTGATTTGGAAGAAAAATTTCATAACAAGATAACCATTGTCAGTCAGCTGTCGCTCGAAGCGCTTCACGCTTTCAATTTTCTTCTTGTACTCCTTCTCTCCTATCTTGTCGTGCAGTACATCCTTTACTACCTCATCCATCCAGCCCGAATCAAGAAACTCAAGCTTCCCGTTTGCCGGAATCTTTACAAAATACCGATATAAAAAAGGCTTGCGTCTTTCCTCCTCTGTCGGCTCGTCCATGGTTGCGACCTTGAAAAATCGCGGATCAATATTCTTGATTACCTTACCGAGCACACTGCCCTTTCCTGCAGTACCCCAGCCCTCAAACAGCACAAGTACAGGCAGTCCATGCTCCTTAATCTGCATCTGAAGCACAGACAGCTTAGAGCGTGCTGCATGCAGGCGCTCATCCAGCTCTTCCTCCTCCGGAATTTGTGGTTTAATCCAGTTTTCTAACATGTAATTACCTCCCAAATATATAATTTCAGCCATAAAACCGCTACATCACTATATTAGTATAGCTTTTTTCAGGCTAAAATACAATCTTCACACTATATTTGTTTCAGGTATGTTTCAGTTCTCTGCTTCTCCAATATTTGTCATTTTAAAGCCCTCTCCGTGCACCTCATGAGACTCAACAACCACAATAAAAGAGTCCGGGTCTGCATCTTTTACGGATTTACGCACCTGGTACATTTCCTTACTGTTGCATGCACACATTACCACCTGAATATCGTCCTGCTTGTAACCTCCCTGTGCCTTAAGAATAGTGCTTCCGCGCTGACTGCACTCATCAATCACATCACATATTCTCTTTCCGTTTTTTGTGACTATAAAGGCTACTTTGCCTGAATTCATACCGTATATCATTTTATCAATAACAACCGCAGACAGTATATTCACTATCATGCCGTAAATCATTCCGTCAATATCCCGAAACAAAAGTCCTCCCACCAGAATAATTCCGACATCAGTAAGAAAAGAGATGTTTCCCATCGATAAATGAGGCCTCAATGCTTTTACAGCCATGATGATAAAATCAGCTCCTCCTGTTGAAGAATTTCTTGTATAAATCATGGCATAGCCTATTCCGCAAAATACACCTGTGCACAATGCTGCAAGCAGTCTGTCGCCCTGATACACCGGAAATAACGGCGCAACATAGTCAACAATAAAAGAAGACAAAAGCATGCATCGTATTGAGCTGACAAAAAATTTCCTGCCCAATAATTTGCAGCATAGTATCGCAACCGGAATATTAAGCAGGACCGTTGATAAACCAATGGAAATATTAAACAGCCGGTATAAAATAATCGAAATACCCGAAAAACCTGTCATAGGAAACTCTGCCTGCAAGGCGAAATTATATATACCTATTGCATAAAAGATGCTTCCCGCAAGCTCCCACATAATCTGTACCAATAATTCTTTTTTCTTATTCATATTGCATCTATCCTCCAAAATAACTAAGCGCCCGGAAACAAATCTTACAGTGTAAATTACTGCACCTACGATTTGCTCCCAGACGCTTTAACCACTCATCCGGTGAAGAGTGAACGTTTTCTGATGTATGCAATTATTATATTTGAGATGTTAAATTAAGTCAAGCCGGAATCCTCAATTTTCCAGATACTACTTCACAAGGTATGACAGCACATCACAAACTGCTGTAGAAACCAGTATTGCAACATACACTCATTATTTCTGCATAAATTCAAACACTGCCTCTTTCGTCGGAATCGCAGGTATTCCACCTCGCTTTTGCACACACAATCCTGCAACTGCATTTCCCAAAACAGCACACTTTCTGATTTCTTCCCATTCCATCTTTTCTACGGGCTTATTTATAGAAAGAATACTGCATAATACGCCTCCCCAGAAAGAATCCCCTGCTCCGGTCGTATCGACCGCATGTGTCTGAAATGCTTTGATGATTTCTTTTCTACTTTTTGTTGCCATAAGAACGCCCTGTTCTCCCAATGTAATGGCAACCAGCTTTGGTCCCATAGCAAGAATTTCTTCTGCAGCCTGCTCATAACTTTTAGCTCCTGTCAGGAGAATACTCTCTTCATCCGATACTTTCATGACATCTACCAGTTCTACAACAGACTTCATTTTTTTCACTGCATACTCTTTGCTCTTCCAAAGAGACGGGCGGTAATTTGGATCATATGAAATAAGTACACCCGCTGCTTTTGCCATTTTTACTGCTTCGATCGTTGCGCTTTCTGCCGGCTCGTCTGTCAGCGATAATGATCCAAAATGAAAAATTCTGCATCCGGAAATTAACGTCTGATCCAGTTCTTCTTTTTTTAACTGTGTATCTGCACCCGGTTTTCTTGCAAAAGAAAAATTTCTTTCTCCATTTTCACCGATTTCCACAAATGCCAGTGTTGTAAAATAATCTGGATCTTCGACGATAGCATCTGTATTGATTCCTTCCGTTTGCAGTGTCTTCTTTAAAAATTTACCATGCATATCGTTTCCAACTTTTCCAATAAAAGAGGTGCGATACCCAAAATGACTTGCAACTGTCAGAAGATTTGCCGGAGCACCGCCGGGATTCTGTTCAAACAGTTTTCTCCCATCCTGACTGTTTCCTGCTTCCGTAAAATCAATCAGTAATTCCCCCAATGCCACAATATCAACTTTTTCTTCCATTTTTCAGTTCCTCCACAATCTCGTTATAACGTTTT
>ERZ773109.451-NODE-451-length-23848-cov-3.126424_pt1 | contig 23848 bp, 17 predicted proteins | sample MGYA00580569_ERZ773109 | MGnify/ENA primary metagenome ERZ773109 (study PRJEB29015, sample SAMEA2737852) | human gut metagenome | biome: human gut; feature: human-associated habitat; material: faeces | place: China | collected 2012 ...
ATGTCAAGTTTTTACGAGAACAAATTCTGTGAACTAGCCTCTTCTAAATCCAGTGGGTTAAGGCAGTCTTATTTCAAATACATTTACCAGCGAGACTTTCTTTTTAAATATTATCCTTTTTTCTTTTTTGGAAATATAGGATAATAAAAATCCCGGAAAGTGGAAAGAATGTTAATAGTTCTGAAGCTTTTCGGGATTTTTTACGGCTCTTTGTCAAGCATGTGGGTAACCCAAGTTTATAATGTTCTTTGTCAGGTATAGGGATATTTTTTATTTATACATTTTTTAGAAAATGTATAAACAACATACCATTATCATAAAAATCGTTTTATTTTTTTTTAGAAAAAAATAAAACGATTTTTCTAAAATTTGGAGAATTGATACCGTTAACATTATGTGGTATTATATTGATAATATAATAGATGGAAATTTTTTTTATAGTATTAATAAGGAGGCGTTTATGAAAAAAATTAAAAAACTGGTCAGTATGTTATTGGTATTTGCAATGACATTTAGTGTGGCTATTTCAGGAAAAATTACAGGCATTACTCAGGTTAGTGCCAGAGAGGCTCTTGGAAGCAATGATTTTTTGAAGGTTAACGGAACACAGATAAGAAAACAAAAAGGAACAGGAGATATTGTTTATCTAAGAGGTACAAATGCAGGTGGATGGCTTGTTCAGGAAGACTGGATGAATCCAACCAATGCATCTGACCAGAAAACAATGATGACCACATTGGCAAATAGATTTGGAGCATCAAAGAGAGATGAGTTGGTTTCAACATATGAAAATAATTATTGGACAACACAGGATTTTGATAATTGTGCAGAAATGGGAATGAGTGTTATAAGATTACCATTTACATATATGAATCTTTGTGATGACAATGGAAACCTTAAATCTAATGCTTTTGACAGATTAGATTGGTTTGTACAAAACTGTAGCCAGAGAGGTATGTATGTAATTTTAGACATGCACGGAGCATTTGGTTCTCAAAATGGTATGGACCATTCAGGAGAGATTAATGATGGAAAACAGCTATATTACAATCAGAGCAATAAAGATAAAACTTTAAATTTATGGAAAAAGATTGCAGAACATTTCAAAGGCAATCCGGCAGTTGCAGCTTACGATATCTTAAATGAACCGGGAATTAAGGCAGCTGCAACATATAGTTTACATTGGGATTTTTATAATGAAATTTACAATACAATCCGTTCAAAGGATAGCAATCATATTATTATAATGGAATCATGTTGGGATGCAGACAATTTGCCAAGACCTTCACAGTATGGCTGGAAAAATGTAGCGTATGAATACCATTACTATCCATGGAATGCACAAAATAGCAGTGATGCACAGAAGTCATACTTTTCAGGTAAAGTATCAGACATTGCAAATCACAATTATGGAGTGCCAACATTTGTAGGTGAGTTTACATGCTTCGAACAGGAAGAAGGTTGGAAGGCAGCAATGTCAACTTTTAACGGTCAGGGATGGCATTGGACAACATGGTCATACAAAGTTACAGGAAACAGCTCATGGGGTATTTATAATCACAACCCTGAAAAAGTTGATATTTATAACGACTCAGCTGACACAATTAAAAATAAATGGTCAGCTGTAGGTACAGCAAACGGATGGAAAAATGACAAGATTTACAATTTGGTAAAGCCATATCTTTCGGGAACAGTAACATCTACAGGTGGAAGCACAACAGATGATAGTGATAACAACAGCACATCAGGTGTGGCAACATTATATGAACATTCAAATTATGGTGGATGGGCAGTTTCATTGGAAGAAGGTTCATATGACTACAAAGATATTTTAGCAAAAGGAATTGTTAATGATCAGATTTCATCACTTAGAGTAAGTGACGGATACAAAGTTACAATATATGATGACGAAGGATTTAAAGGAAAATCAAAAGAATTTACCAGTGATGCGTCATATGTTGGAGATGAAATGAATGACAAAACTTCATCAATTAAAATTGAAAAGATTAACAATCAGACATCAACTACAACATCATATAACACAGTCAAATTGCCAAATGGAAAATACAGCATCAAATCTGTTGTAAATGAAAAATATGTTGCAGCAGAAAATGGTGGAAGTGATCCGATAGTAGCAAACAGAGACAACTATAGCGGTTCATGGGAGACATTCTATATTGTTAATAATGATGATGGAACAGTAAGTATAAAAGCAGATGCAAATAATAAATACATATGTGCAGTATTAGACGAAGAAAATCAGCTGACACCTAGAAGTGACAGCATTAGTACATGGGAAAAATTTAAGATTTACAAAATAAATGACAGTGAATACGGCATTAGAAGTGCAGAAAACGGAAAATATGTAAAAGCTGACTTGGATAACGGAGGCAAATTAATAGTTGGAAGTGATTCAATAGCTGGAGCCTGGGAAGCTTTTAACATTGAAAAAGTCGGTAATACAACAACAAATGATAATGTAGCAACATTCTATGAAAATTCAAACTATAGTGGATGGTCAGTTTCATTACCGGAAGGTACATATGATTATAGTGATATCATTGCAAAAGGTATTAAAAATGATGCAATATCATCACTGAAAGTAAGTTCTGGTTACAAGGTTACATTGTATGATAATGCAGGATTTAAAGGAACATCAAAGGAATTTACAGGCGATGCATCATATGTAGGAAATGAGATAAATGACAAAACATCATCCATTAAAATTGAAAAGTGGGATGGTTCATCAAGTGTTACATATAATACTGTTAAATTATCAAATGGAAAATACAGTATCAAATCTGTTGCAAATGAAAAATATGTTGTAGCAGAAAATGGTGGAAGTGATCCAATAGTAGCAAACAGAGACAGTTACGGCGGTTCATGGGAAACATTTTATCTGATAAATAATGATGACGGAACAGTAAGTTTAAAAGCAGATGCAAATAACAAATATGTATGTGCAGTATTAGATGAAGAAAACCAACTTGTTCCAAGAAGCGAAAGCGTAGGAACATGGGAGAAATTCCAAATCTACAAAATAAACGATACAGAATACGGTCTTAAGAGTGCAGAAAACGGAAAATATGTAAAGGCCGACTTGGATAATGGAGGCAAATTAATAGCAGGAAGTGATTCCATAGCAGGAGCTTGGGAAGCATTTAATATTGAAAAGTTGGGAGATGAGACATCTTCTGCAAAAGCAACATTTTATGAAAATTCAAATTACAGTGGTTGGTCTGTAGCATTAAGTGAAGGAAGATATGATTATGGCACAATGATTTCTAAGGGAATTAAAAATGATCAGATTTCTTCAGTTAAGGTAGCAGATGGCTACAAAGTTACATTGTATAACGATGAAAGATTTGCAGGAAGTAAAAAAACATTATTCACAGATGCATCAGGCCTTGGAGATTTTAATGATAAAACTTCAGCGATCGTAATTGAAAAAGTAGAAAAGGCAGATTTTAATAATTCAAATGCATATATTACATCCATAGCAAACGGACAGGTAGTTTGTGCAGAAAATGGTGGAAGTGAAACAATAGTGGCAAACCGTTCATCATGTGGAGGTGCATGGGAAACATTCCAGATTGTAAATAACGATGATGGAACAGTTTCATTGAAATCAATTGCAAATGGAAAATATGTATGTGCTGTAATTGATGAAAACAATCAGTTATTGCCAAGAAGTGAAAGTGTAGGTACATGGGAGAAATTCATTATTGAAAAGATTTCAGATGGAGAGTATGCACTTTACTCATTGGCAAATGGAAAATATGTTCAGGCAAACTTAAACGACGGTGGTAAACTTTTTGCTACAAGTGAAACTGTTGCCGGAGCATGGGAAGTATTTGACATTAACAGAAATTAAAGTTAAAATTCATAATAATTAAGCAATTCAAAGGCTGTTTGCGTGGACTATATATGCAAACAGCCTGATTTTGGTATATATGTTAGTAAAAAAATAAGGCTTTTTGTCAAGCATGGGGGTAATCCCTTATATATATCGTGTGTGATTTGTAATCACACACGATTTTTAAATAGTATCACAAGATAACATTATTCTGTTTCTAAAATTATCAAAATTCCTATATCCATAAGCATTTCGTGAGAATGTGATGTTCATCAGGTGTAGATTCCAATTTAGTAATAAAAAGGTTTGGTTGACTTTAAGGTAATAGTTATTTATAATAGTTTATGACTTTAAAGTGAAAAAGTAATAAAGAATAAGATTCATATAGGAGAATGTTATGATTATAGATATTCACACACATACATTTCCTGATGCCATAGCTTACAAGACTATAGCAAGTATGGAAGAAGATATTGTAAGAGGTCAGGGTATTCATGTAAAATGTGCAAGAATACCAACAGTTAAAGGTTTAGAGGACAGTACTAAAAAAGCAGATATAGATTTGTCTGTTGTTTGCCCTGTGGCAACTAATATTAGGCAGCCGGAGAAAATTAACAGATTATCTGTGGAACTTAACGAGAAAAGAGAAGAAACAAGATTATTTAATTTTGGGGCTATTCATCCGGATTGTGAGAATTATAAGCAGATTATAGATGAAATAGTTGCAATGGATTTGAAAGCTATAAAGATTCATCCTGACTATCAAAATACATTTTTTGACGATGAAAAATATATCAGGTTAATGGATTATGCAGCCGAGAAAGATTTGGGGATAATTGTTCACGCAGGAGAAGATGTGGGACTTCCGGAGACGGTTCACTGCACACCTGAAAGAATTCTTAATCTTTGGAAACATATTCAGCCGGAGAAGTTGATTCTTGCCCATATGGGTGGCTGGAAAATGTGGGATGAAGTGGAAGAGAAGCTTTTAGGACTGCCATTTTATTTGGATACGGCAGTTGTGCTTAATCCTATTTTTCCGTTTAAGCTTGAAAATGAACAGTTTGTGAGAATGGTTAGAAAACATGGAGCGGACAGGATTTTGTTTGGAACTGATTCTCCGTGGTATGACCAGACTAAAGCTGTTAATGATTTTAACAATACAGATTTGACACAGGAAGAAAAAGACAAGATCTTTGGGAAGAATGCCAATGATTTGTTTGACTTTTTCGGATAATATTGGAAAAGTATGGGAAATTTTTAAAAAAGGTGTCGTGAAAGAAGGCACATTAAATTAGCTTAAATATAAATTACGTAAAATGTAATTAAATATATGAAAATATGATAAATTAAAAAAGAAGGAAAGAAAAATGCCAATTACAGAATTATTAGAAAGAAATGCAAGAGAATTTCCAAAGGATATAGCTTTGGTAGAAATAAATCCCGAAATTCAGGAAAAAAGAAGGGTAACATGGCGAGATTATGAATTAATCCAGCCTGATGCCCGCCATCATTACAGACGTGATATTACATGGCACGTATTTAACGAGAAAGCTAACAGAGTTGCTAATCTTCTTATTAGCAGAGGTATTAGAAAAGGAGATAAAGTTGCAATTCTTTTGATGAACTGCTTAGAATGGCTTCCTATTTATTTTGGAATTCTTAAAACAGGAGCTTTGGCAGTTCCTATGAACTTTAGATTTGATGCTCAGGAAATTAAATATTGTCTTGAACTTTCAGAGACAGATGTGCTTATTTTTGGACCTGAGTTTGTTGGCCGAATCGAAGAAATTGTTGATGAAATTGATGAAAAAAGAATTTTGTTCTACGTAGGTGGTGATTGTCCTACTTTTGCAGAAGATTATGATAAGCTTGCATCTAACTGTTCTTCACTTTCACCTGAAATCGAAATTAAGGATTCAGATGATGCGGCAATTTATTTTTCTTCAGGAACAACAGGTTTCCCAAAGGCTATTTTACATAATCACGAAAGTCTTATGCATGCGGCAAAAGTTGAACAGAATCATCATGGACAGACTAAGGATGATGTATTTTTGTGCATTCCACCGCTTTATCATACAGGTGCCAAGATGCATTGGCTTGGCAGTCTTTTGACAGGTGGAAAAGCAGTATTATTAAAGGGGGTTACACCTAAAACAATTCTTGAAACAGTATCAAATGAAGGCTGTACAATTGTTTGGCTTCTTGTTCCTTGGGCACAGGATATTTTGCTTGCATTAGACAGAGGAGAGGTTAAACTTGAAGATTACAAGTTAGATCAGTGGAGACTTATGCACATTGGTGCACAGCCTGTACCACAGAGCCTTATTAAGAGATGGAAGGAATACTTCCCACATCACCAATATGATACTAACTATGGCCTTAGCGAATCTATCGGACCAGGTTGCGTTCACTTAGGTGTCGAAAATATTAACAAAGTAGGAGCAATTGGTATTCCGGGTTACGGCTGGGAAGCAAAGATTGTTGATCCTGAGGGAAATCCTGTAGAGCAGGGTAGTGTTGGGGAACTTATTGTTAAGGGACCAGGCGTCATGACTTGTTACTACAATGATGAAAAGGCTACAGCTGAAACAATCAAGGATGGCTGGCTTTACACAGGGGACATGGCTGAAATGGATGAAGACGGTTTTATTTACCTTGTTGATAGAAAGAAAGATGTAATTATTAGTGGTGGCGAAAATCTTTATCCTGTACAGATTGAAAACTTCTTAAGCAAATTCCCTAAGATTAAGGATGTTGCAGTTATTGGTCTTGCAGATGAAAGATTGGGCGAAATTGCAGCTGCTATTATTGAATTGAATCCTGACACAGAATGTACTGAACAGGAAATCAATGATTTCTGCAAGGAACTTCCAAGATACAAGAGACCTAAAAAGATTATCTTTACTAAAGTTCCAAGAAATGCTACTGGAAAAATCGAAAAACCTAAGCTTAGAGAAATGTATCACAGTTCAAATCTTGTTGATGCACAGAATAAGGCTTAATTAAGACTTTTGGGCTGGATTTAAATCAAACAAAATAAAGAATAAAAAGTGTTCCTTAACAAGCTTGCAAAAATGCGATGAATTTGGGGGACGCTTTTTTAAATACATTAAAAAAATACAAAATTATTATAGAACAAATTTTCTAAAAAATTGTTGGAGTGGAATTTCGCAATGCAAATATTGCGGTAATATGGTACACTTATATAAGCGAAAGATATCGGAGGAATAGATTAATGAAGATTAAAAATGGTTTTGTTTTAAGAGATGTTGGAGGCCAGGCAGTTGTTATTGCAGTAGGTGAGGCAAGCAAGACATTTCACGGAATGATTAACCTTAATGCAACAGGTAAGGAGATATGGCAAGGAATTGAATCCGGATTGGATGTTGGCCAGATTGTAGAGAAGATGGTTGAAACTTATGAAGTTGAACCTGATAAAGCAAGAGAAGACATTCAGACAATGGTAGATAAGATGAAAAATGCAGGAATTATTGTAGAATAGAGAGTGTGTTATGGGTGAAGTGTTACATATTGAGGATGCATTAAATGAGAAGGGAGTGTATGTTAGTACAACTTCTGGTGTCAGCATGTATCCAATGCTAAGAAACAGAAGGGATACCATAATAGTTAAGCCACCTACAGCACCATTGAAGAAATATGATGTGCCTTTATACAGACGTGGAGACGATTATGTGCTTCATAGAATTATTGGAAAAGATGATAGGGGGTATATTATTTGCGGAGATAATTGCATTAATAAGGAATATGGCATAACTGAAAATCAGATTATTGGAGTTTTAGTTGGCTTTTATCGTGATGGAAATGAAGTAAATATGGAGGGAGTGGGATACAAGCTTTACAGCAGGGCTTGGGTTTTTCTTCATCCTTTAATTTGTGCTTTTAAGAAAATAAAAATGAAGGCTGGAAAGGTGAAAAGATTATGGCATTCAAAATAAAACTTGCCGGAATCGGATTTCAGGTAAATGGAATTTATGAGGAATCATTGAAGAAGCATTGTGGGGATTATTTGGATATTGAAGAAAATTCAGATAATAAGAAGTGTTTCGATAATTGTGTAGCTGGAAAAGAAGATTTGAAGCTTTCTGATAATGATTCGGTCTATGAAATTAATATATCAGAGGATGACATAATAAGAGAACAGGGAACAATGTTGGAAGATGAAGGACAGAGTGGACTTGCCCCTGAATATTTGGAAACATTGGCACTTTTAAGGAAAGTTGCGGAAGTTTTGCCTGAGAAAGACGGTTTCCTAATGCATGGAGCGGTTATACAGTGGAAGGACAAAGCCTATATGTTTACTGCACCAAGTGGTACCGGAAAAACTACCCATATCAGGTTATGGAGGAAGTATTTAGGTCAGGGTGTTTCTATTATAAATGGGGACAAACCTTTTATTAGAATAGTTGACGATTGCGTAAGAATATATGGAACTCCGTGGGCTGGCAAAGAGGGCTGGCAGAATAATAAGAATGCACCACTTGGTGGAATTTGCATAATAGAGCGTGGCACGGAATGCGGAATTAGAAAGCTTGATTCCAAAGAAGCCATACCATATCTTTTAGGGCAGATTCATTTCGGCGACAGCTCAGCCCAGGCAGGAAAAACATTGGAATTACTAGATGTTTTGATAAAAAAAGTACCTGTTTATATATTGAATTGCGATATATCAGAACATGCGGTGAGAACAAGCTATGAGGCAATGACAGGGGAAGAGTATAGAGAGAGTTAGAGAATATGTTGGTCTGACAAGCATTGAAAAATCATCGAAATTAACAGAAAATTAGCAATTTAAGAAGAGGGAGTTCCAGCGGTATCTCTTAGCGTAGGCGTGGCATTTACTGACAGAAAAAATCCAGAAAAGAGCCAGTTCACTGAGGCAGACAAAGCCATTTATTATACTAAGGGACATGGAAAGTGCGGATGCAGTTTCTATCCGGTGGAAGAAAAGTAGAATCAGTATGAGTGAAATCATAAAAAACGGACATAATGAGATTAAAAATAAATATTATTTGGGTAGAATTAAAAGAGATTTGACAAACTTTTTTAAGTGGATGGCTCTTGCAATTTTAACAGGTGTGGTTGTTGGCGGCGCCAGTAGTGTTTTTGCCATATGTATCAGGTGGGTAACGGCGTTTAGAGCAGACAATAAGTGGATGTTTTTGTTACTTCCAGTGGCAGGTTTGATTATTGTTTTTATGTACCAAAGATTGGACAAAAATGATGGAGGAACCAATCAGGTTCTTTCAACCATTAGATCTAAGGATGATGTGCCTTTAAAATCGGCACCACTTATTTTTGTGTCAACAGTGCTTACTCATTTGACAGGTGGTTCCGCAGGACGTGAAGGTGCGGCAATTCAGTTTGGCGGAAGCATTGGCAATCAGCTTGGGAGAATTTTTCATTTGGATGAGTTCGACCACCACGTTATGGTTATGTGTGGTATGAGTGCGGCGTTTGCTGCGGTTTTCGGAACTCCTATGGCGGCGGCAGTTTTTGCCATGGAAGTTGTAAGCGTTGGAGTTATGTATTATGCGGCGCTTTTGCCTTGCGTTATTGCGTCAATTATTGCAGCCAAATTTGCGGCAGGAATAGGCATCCATCCTGAAGTTTTTCATGTAACAGTTATACCGGAACTAACCGCTGTAACCGGAGCAAAAATGGCAGTTATTGCAGCAGGTTGTGGTGCTGTAAGTATACTTTTTTGCATAGCACTAAAGTTAGCTTCAACTTTGTATACTAAATATTTTAAAAATCCTTACGTAAGAGTGGTTGTTGCGGCACTTATTGTTATGGGAATTACCTTTATTTTACAGACAGATGATTATATGGGCGCAGGCAATCAGCTAATAGCCAAAGCCATTGAAACAGGAAGGGCAAGACCCCTTGATTTTGTTTGGAAAATAATTTTGACGGCAATTACAATGCGAGCAGGTTTTAGAGGGGGCGAAATCGTTCCTGCATTCTGCGTGGGAGCAACCTTCGGATGTGTTATGGGACAATTGCTGGGATTTCCACCGGTGGTTGCAGCGGCAGCGGGAATGGTGGCATTGTTCTGTGGTGTAACTAACTGCCCAATAACATCAATGCTTATCTCATTCGAGTTGTTTGGCTTTGCCGGGGTCTCATATTACCTGATAGCAATATCAATCAGCTATGCCCTGTCAGGATACTACAGCCTGTACAAAGACCAGACAATTGTATACTCAAAATACAAGGCCAAATTTATAAATAGGAAAACAAGATAAAACATAAAATGTGATAATATTATCTTATAAAGTGAAGAAGAAAAGAAAAAAATACATGAAAATTGGGATTAAAACAAAAAAGGCCGTATGTGAATTTGATTTCACATACGGTCTTGTCATAACATTACAAATCAATCATCAATCTATCACTTCCACTACAAATCTTTATTTTGTCTTTGTAGCTTTTCCGTTTATCCAGCTAGAATATACTTTTTTTCTGCCAACTACTTTATAAGTGCGGACACGTACATAGTATTTCTTTTTAGATTTCAATTTCTTTATTTTAGCAGAAGTAGTTTTCTGCTTCTTAACAAGAATTGATTTCTTGTTCTTTTTAAAATTCTTGTCTGTGGCAACCTGAATTTCATAGCCACTTACACCTTTTACTTTGCTCCATTTAATGGTAAGAGATTTCTTCGTAGCCTTGACTTTCTTAACCTTTGTAGTAGCAGGCTTCTTTGAACTTGAAGGTTGTAAGCTTGTACTTGTAGTACTAGGTTTTGGCACAACCCCATTAGTTGTATTGTTACTAGTAGTTCCTACGTTAATAGAATCTCCGTTAGTCGTAGTAACTACAGGAGTAACAGTTTCGCCAGTAGTTTCTATATTGTCAGTAGTCTTCACAGGAGTCGTAACTACTTCACCACTTGTTTCACCATTTCCGGTTGTGGAAATTTCAGAAGTAGTAGCTATCGTAGTAGTAGTTACAGGAATTGTTGTTGCAGGAACCGTTGTAACCTTACTTGTTTCAACATCATCTGACACCTTAATTATCGTAATTTGTGGTTCCAGAGTGTTAAGGTTTGAATTATCTGTTTTATCACAATTCTTGTGAATGCCAAAGAATTTGATAATATACTCCTCGCCAGCTTTAAAAATACATGGGGCAATATTTTCTGTATTGTAGTTTGTTGAAACAAGTTCGCCATTATGATAAACATTATAATATGTTGAAATTCGGCAATTATTATCGTGTGGTGTTGCGCTCATTTTTAAATTATAAGTGCCACTTGTTTCAGGTGTAAATCTATAAAATTTATAGTAGCTTTTAGCATCATCTCTATAAAAACGGACTGTATTTGTTTCGTTTAACCCAATTGTGTTAAGATTATATTCAAAATGCTCATTGTCATAAACAGTGAATGTTAGAGATTTGCTTTTGCCATCAATATTAAAATATACAGAATTATAACCTGATGACCAGTCGTTCGGATTCTCGATTGTAAGAGGATATACTGTATATTTGGCAGGGGCATCTGTTGTATATGAACCGGAAGCCTCATCGTATGTATATTTAACAACAGTTCCATCGGTGTAAGTTACATCAACGCTGTTAACATAATCCGGTAGTGAATATTTATAAGAACCTGAAATATTGTCAATCCCATCCACAAGCACAGGATCAAGTCCTGTTTGGTTCAAACTAAAAGAACTAATAATGGCAGGGTTCTTAAAATTAAAAGTCATATTAACAGTTTCATCAGATGCTTCACTGTCACTATGAATTAAATAACAGTCAAAAGTATATTTTGTACCCTTTTCAAGAGTCAGATTTCTATACTCATACAAAGTCTTGCCATTGGCAAGTTTTGTTGTTTGATCAGGAAAGTCACGGTTAAGGGAATGATCAGTAGTATTAAAAGCTATAGTATCATTACAGGAATCAGAGTGGCTATCCACAGTTACAAACAAAGTATATGGTCCGTCCTCAGGTGGAGTAAAACTTAAAGAACGTCTTAAAGGCGCATTAGGCTTAAGCTTAAGGGTTGTATCTCCAAAAAACATAAAACGGTCAAGCTGATCATAAGTTTTAATAGTTACAGGAATTTTTTCTTCATAATAACCTGCCCGAATAAGGAAAGTATTGTCACTTCCAACGGCCCAGTGATTTGTATCCTGAGAGTCTACAGGGGTCAAATAATAACCGGTATAAGGACTGTAAGGATTCTTCTCAGTAGTAGGATGGGAGTTGGCAGGAAATTCCATATCTTTATTAGAGTAATGAATAGTATAAGATTTTATAAAACTCAAATAAGAATAGGCATACTTAAAATAAGAGTGACCAAACTCATTAGTAACCATCTCTCCGTTCTGATTTTCAATAAGATTAAATGGCTCATCAGGCTGATTTATATCAATACCACTAGAATTTTCCATTCTAATAAACTTAATTTTTGATTGGGCAGTTGAAGCATCCTTTGAAGAATAGCTTGTGCCATGGGAATAAAAATTAATAATACAAAGAGTACTACTATTAGGGCGCATTGATGAAAGAACATTGTTCATATAAACATCAGGAACATTTAAATAATCCAGTTTATCATTGTTTTCATTCTGAAAATATCTGACTCTGGCATTAAGTACATTATTGCCATTGTCATCAGTATCCATAAGGCAGCCTAACTTATAGTAGTGATAATCTTTTGATGGATTATAATAATAAGAAACATCATATTCGCCGGTAAAGTTAAACTCATCATCTTTGTTTATTTCCCTAACAATATCGGCAATAATCAAGGCACTTGAATTAGCATGAAGCATAAACTTAATCGTGAAAACCTGTCCCTTTTTAAGCTGATAATAGTCTATTCGGGTTCTGTCTCCAAGACGATAGTCTCTTGCGTAAGGTTCAATCTCATTGCCGTCAGAATCTTTGGCAATACTCAGATTATTAAAACCTTCTATAGTCTTTATTCTTACAGAATACAAGCCGTCTTCAGTAGCAGTAAAAGTCATATCCTTATCATTAGCTGTATCACTTGCACTGAAAAAATCTTTTTCTCCAAAGACATAATCGTCTGTGTAATCCTCTGACTTAGCTTTAACCTTTGCAGGTGAAACTGTCACAGAAGTTATAATTAATAAAAAAGAGAGTATTAAACACAGAATTTTTTTCATAACATAAATCCTTTCTAATTTTGTCAGTTTAATACTATCATATAAACAATTGCATCGCAATTAAACATATGTAATTGCAAAAAACAAATCCTAAAATAAGAGTTTTAAGTACATCTAACTATTGCCAATTAACAATCTACAATTACTTCCCCCTTAAACTTGGCAAGTGCTTTTAAAAGCTTTTCCATATTAACAGGTTTGGACATATGCATATTCATGCCGGCATCAAGACAACGTTGAATATCGTCTTTGAAGGCATTAGCAGTTATGGCAATAATTGGAATGCTGTGAGCTCCCGGTTTGTTAAGATTTCTAATGGCACTTGTAGCCTGAAGTCCGTCCATAACAGGCATCTGCATATCCATAAGAATGGCATCATAAGTATGAATACTTGATTCTCTAAACATTTCTACGCAAACAGATCCATCTTCGGCATGGTCGCAGGTAATGCCATACATAGCAAGAAGTTCAGAAATAACTTCATAATTAAGAGTATTGTCTTCAGCAACAAGAAGGTGCATACCTTTACAAGTATTATGAGCGGAAGTATCTGAAATATCTTGTAGAGCTTTATAGTTTTCTGCACAACATTCAAGAGGAATTATTATTTTAAAAGTGGTTCCATGACCTTCTTTACTTGTAACATTAATTCGTCCGTTCATTAAGTCCACAAGCTCTTTAACAATCGAAAGCCCAAGGCCATAACCACCAACTTTGTTAATTCTAGAGTCAGTGGCACGGGAAAACTTAGAATACATATGGTTAATATATTCCTGAGACATACCAATTCCTGTGTCGCTTATAACAGCTATAAGATTTATATACTTATTATTCAAAAATAATTCTTCATAAATTTCAAAGGTAACAGAACCACCATCAGGTGTATATTTTATGGCATTGGATAAAATATTTGTATAAATCTGTTTTAGTCTAAGTGGGTCAACCAACAAGGTTTTCTGGTAAAGGTCATGCTGATTGCATATAATGTTAAGTTTTTTGTCACCCTGTAATTGTTTAAGCATTGGTGGAAAATCATCCAAAAGCTTAGGAATATTAACAGGTTGGGAATTAATGCGTAACTGTCCGTTTTCAATCTGTGTAATATCCAGCACTTCGTTAACCAACTCCATAAGAAAATCACCTGAAGATTTTATTTTTTTCAGATTATATTCTACAGTTTTAGGTTCATTTATATGTTGTTCAGCTAACGTTTCAAAACCAAGAATAGCGTTCATTGGTGTACGGATGTCGTGGGCAATCTGAGAAATAAATTCTGTTTTGGCCAGATTAGCCTTGTTAGCTTCCTCAGCAATGGAAATCCAATTTTTTTCACGTCGTTTAGCATCGCTTATAAGTCTTGTAGCATAAAGAATATGGGTAACATTTCCATTGTTATCACGTTTTTTTACAATAAAACGTGCTGTGTGCCAGTTACCATCTTTTGCAAGATATTCAGTTGCAAGAGTTTCCTCATCATGTAAACGATCAGCCAAAGTGCTTAAATCAAAGAATTCAAGAACCTTATCATGATATTCAGGTGCAACAAATGTATCACACAATTCAATCATTTCGGTTGAGGCACGCCCTATTTTTCCTGTAAGGTGATGAATTTCACTTTCACTGGAAATTTCCTCATAGAAATCATTGACAAGATCAATTCTAAAAATAGCATAATAAATTTTGCCAAGGGCAGATACGATTTCGTTACTAAGTTTTGTTTCGGCTAGAGCTGTTTCAAGTTCGTGTTGACGTTTTTGTTCGCTTGCAACAATATCGTCAATGTGTCTAAAGCCGATAAGAATACGATTGTCAAAATCAGTTTCGGAAATACGAACAATCTGCGCCTCGAAATATTGCTGTCCAAGAATATTAGGAAGGCTTCTGTATCTAAAAGAAAAACGTTCTTTGTAGCAAAGTTCCTGTCTTAAATAATCAGCATTTAGCAAGTCGCAAAAACGCTTAGAATGCTCTTTGGTTATATAAGTTTCGCTATATTGTTTTATAGTGTCATTATAGTTAAGTGTAATATGTTTAGAGGGACTATCTATAAATTTGGCTGCATTTGCTATACGATCTATTTTAAGAGGCTCCGCAATATTTTTAGAAAAATCAACATAATATATAGATGTATAGTCACGATATAAAACCTCAAGAAACTGTCTGTCTTTTTCAAATTCAGTTTGATTAGCAGTCATGGAAAGCTTATGCTGTTGAATAAGAGTGTCCTTTTTATTGTTTTCACGAATGCTTCCCATATGGTGACCGATAACAGGGATAATATCAATGAAATCACCACAATCTTTAATGTTAGGATTATCTATTCTTACAAATCCCATTAATCTTTTTCTGAAAATAATTGGAAATACAATAACAGCAGTAATGTTATTATTTCCAAAAAAAATTGTATTCTGTAGGCATAGAATCCTTAATAGATTCTATATCATCTAAAATAATGGATTCTCCCTGATACAGAATATTAAATATGCATGGAACTCCATCAGTTGGAAGAATTAAGTCGTGATTAGGACTTTCAGTATTATTAAATAATCTCCATTGATGTGTAAGCTCAAAAGCACTAGAGTCAACAAGTTCATAGATGCTGACATATAAGGCTTTGGTGTATAATCCAATCTCTTTAAGCATAGAATAGATGGCATTATTTCTGTTTGAATTTAAATGATTATTTTCAATTTTAGTTAAGGCATCAATAATATTACTTATTGAGCTTTTTTATCTTCCATAATATTACTCATAAGCAAACTCCATTCTGTAATTTAAATATAAGCTAAACATTTACAAACTGATCTCTGTATGCTTTAGGACTCATGCCTGTATTTTTCTTAAATAATACGGAAAAATAAGCAGGGTCGTGAATTCCAACAGCTTCAGAAATCTCAAAAGTTTTTAAATTAGAAGTGGCAAGAAGTTCTTTAGCTTTGTTAATTCTAAGATTATTAATATAGCTAATGACAGAATTACCACATTCCTTCTTAAAAGTTCTACTAAAGTAGGATTCATTAATATGTTGGGCAATTTGTTCCAGAGACAAATCATCCTCTAAATGTTCTTTTATATAATTCAAAGACTCTTCAATAAAAGAGCTATATTTCTTAACTGATTGTGTTAACTGTATCTGCAAATCATTAATCATATCAGAAACTATGGATTTTAGTTGGAAAATATCAGAACTTTCAGTTAACATTTTCACATATTTCTCATCCATTGGCAGGTTATAAGTACTCATAACCAGTCTATAAGAAATCAAATAAATCTGAGTACAAATATTCTTAACAGAAGCCTCGTCAGTAAAATTACTTTGTAAATTACTGAAAAGAGTAGAAACAACGTCTTTTGCAGCTTTAAAGTTCAATTGAAGAATAGCCGTTTCGTATTCGTGAAGACGCACGGAAATATCCACAGGAAAAATATTTCTATTAGCAATATAATCTCTTGAAAAAGCAATTATATGTGATGCTGAATAGAAATTAAGTGACAAAGCAGTGATGGCTTCTGAAGCAGCCTTTGAAAAATGCTTTGCAGTAGAGTGATGGGCACTTATGCCGATATCAAGCTGTTTTCCGTACTGTTCCTGAAATAAGTATTCTATCTCCTTGCAATCCTCAACAATAGGTCCTATGTAGGAATTTTGATCGCAAAAATATGCAGTAAGAACCATGTTGTTATATCTAAAACAATGGCTTTCAATCTGCTGGTCTTTAATAATGTCTTTAAGTTTGCTAAATTCATTGAAATCTTTAGGCAACTGAAAAGCAGCTACATAAAAATGACTAAAATCCAAATTAAAAGAGTCAATCTTTTTTTGCTTTTCTTCATCTATAACATTGGAATCAGTTAATTGTTGGAATAACTGATCTTTAAGAAAAGCAAGCTCACTTTCTTTAATTCGGGTATTAGACTTAGATGTTACAATTTTTTCGCAAACTTCTTTAACAGCAGCAATAACCTGATCTTTAGATGCCGGTTTTAACAAATACTGTGAAACATGATATTGTATTGCAGAACGTGCATACTCAAATTCAGAATATCCCGATAAAATAATTACGGCAATATCAGGACGATTCTCGTGAATGTATTTTGCAAGACCTATTCCGTCTAAAAGTGGCATTTTAACATCAGTCAAAACAATGTTAATGTCATTTTCGTTTATTTTTGTGATTGCATCCTCACCGTTGTTGGCAGTGGCAACAACCTTACAATCATAATCTTCCCATTTAATATATTCAGATAAGCCCTTTCTGATAGGAGCTTCATCATCAACAATTAATAAATTAAAAATCATAAAAAAACATCCTTTCTTAAGTAACTCTTTGGTCAAATTCTTAAATTTGCAAAAAGAATTTATAATGGTATTTTAAAAGATATAGCTGTGCGAACTTCAGGAATGCTTTCTATGTGCAATACAGCATATTCTCCATACATAAGGAAAAGTCGTCTGTTAAGGTTTTTAAGCCCAATGTGAGGACGTGAACCTACAGCCTCGGAAGTTGTTCCTTTGGAAGCAACGTTAATATCAAACTTTGGAATCTTTTCGAATCCAACTCCGTCGTCAATAATATTTATTAATAAAAATTTATTTTCGTTATCTTTCTTAATGCTAATAGTCAGATGTCCATTGGTATCCTTAGGTTCCAAGCCGTGAACATAAGCATTTTCTACAAGTGTTTGAACACAAAAACAAGGAATATTAATATCGTCCAAATCCTTATCAATATCAAAAGTTACACTAATCTTGTCCTCGAAACGCATCTGTTGTAAATAAATATAAAACTTAACAAATTTAAGCTCTTCAGCAATTGAAATATACTGTGAATTTCTGTAAGCAGTTGTAGCTTTGAAAATCTCACCGATAGCAATAGCCATCTGGGAAAGTTCACTGTTGTCAGACATTTCTGCTTTCCAGGCCAAAGTGTTCAAAACATTAAAAATAAAGTGTGGATTAAGCTGTGACTGTAAAGCTTTAATCTCAGCTGTTTTAAGAGAAATGTTCTGTTCTAACACGTTGTCGTGGTAGGCGTGAATCTGGTCAAGCATATCATTAATGGCAACCTGAAGAGCATAAAACTCCTCATATTCTTCAAGACCTGAAACCTTTTCAGAATAATTGCCATGAGAAATCTTATTAATATTATGTATCATAGTTCCAACAGGTTTTGTAATATATCGGCTTATGGCGAAAGATATTAAGAGTACTATGAAAATAATAATAAACATAACTATAATATAAGAATTTAAAACATTATTAACCTGTCTCTTAATCTGATTCTGAGGAGCCATAATAGTAGCAGATATATCTATTTTTTTAAGATTATTAGACAAGGTCAGATAATCTTTAGATTCAAATTTTACGTGATGCAGAGCTTTGTCATTGTAGTAATCCAGAGATTTCTTTAATGCTTCAATTCTATCCTTAGAGGTAACATCATAATTATAGTCAGAAATAGTTTCAAAACTGTTGTTATACATAAGAATGTGCCAGCCTTTTGAGATATTCTGTGTAAGCATATTAACCCAACTTTTTTGATTAAGTGTAACGATCATAGTTCCTAAAACATCGCCACTGCTTAAATTATAAATTGTACGAACAAAGTAAAGATCATCAGAACCGTCTAAAGCGTGTAAAGTAAGCGTAGGTGAAGGTTCCGTTAAATTTCTGTAAACAGCTGCATTTTCTTCTCTTTTTATCATATTATCGTTTTTGGACACATAAAATCGCTTATTATAATTAGTATAAACGTAAACAGACTCCAAATAACTCTTTTCCCAAAGATTATTGAGAATAAGAAGAGAAGTCATCTGTTTTTCGGCAGCAATATAATCAGAAGGCGTTCTAGATGAAGAAGCCATAAAACTATAAATATTATCGCTTGAAACCAAAAGTCTATATATAGAATCGATAGTGTCGATATTGTCAGATAAAACATTCATTGTAGTATTACTTTCCTGAAACATCTGCTCTCTATAATGAGTGGTCAACTCCTTATCAGTTTTATAGTAAAAAAGCAACGCGCTAATAACCAAAGCCACGGCAATGGTAAGTGTAATTAATATAGATGTTTGCGCAGTAATACTTCTTCTCTTATGTAAAAAATTTTTAAGCATTAGTATAATCCTCTCAAAATCCGCAGAATGACAGAAACTGTCTCTGTCTCTTCCTATTTATAAATAGAGTATAACATATTTGAGTAAAAAAAGAAAAGTTATACTAAAATAATAGAAAAAAGTAAATTATTTCTAAAGTTTTGTAAAAATATTCTATTAAATGATAAAAACTAGTCAAGTATACTTGTATTAATTAACAATTATAAACAAAGGAAGGAGTATTTTTTATGAAAAATAAGAAATTATTAACAATGGTGCTTGCAGCAGCAATGGTTGTAGGAAGCATAACAGTGCCGGCACCAATGGCAACGGTTAAGGCAGATACAGTGACGACAAGTAGAACAAATATACTTAGGGAAGACGGAGTCGTAGTATCACAGCAGCACGGCTCAGCACGTTCACTGATAGATGGTGACATTACAACAGTTTGGGATACAAATGGATGGAATGGAAGCCAAGCAGGATTTCCAGGTTCGGGAAAACATAATTATTCTGTTTGGGCAGAATTTACATTAGCAGATTATTATAATGTATCAGACTTTAACGTTTGGTTTAAAGATGAAACTACTCAGAAGAATACAGCATGGCAGTACAAAATTGAAGCATCTATAGATAATAGCAATTGGGATTTGGTAGTAGATCAGACAGAAAATACAGTTACGGATAAGCATTTTGAAAACATTGTAGGAAAAGATTATAAAAATAAGATTTATAAGTATGTTAAAGTAACTATTGTTGGAGCTAAGACTGACATGAAGCCATGGCCGGCAATGACAGAATTTGCAGCATATGGTGAAAGAGCTACAGCGCTTACATCAGACCAGATAGCAAAAGGTACAGAATCTTCAGTTAGTATATATAATCCGGGAAATGTAGGAAGTAATGCAATTGACGGAGATGTGAATACATCATGGATTGCAAATGGCTGGAATGACAAAGAAGCTAGTTATGGAGACGTAACAAGTGAAGGAACAACAGCCAATTATGTTGTAGAATTAAAGAAAATGACAAAAGTAAATGCATTAGGAATCTTTTTCGCAGGAGATGCAAAAAGTTCAGCATGGAAGTATAAAGTAGAAGGTTCAGTAGATGGAACAGAATATACTACTATTTGGGATCAAAGTACTAATGAAGTTAATGCAGGCTCAAATGGTGAACAGTTCACAAATATTGAAGAGGGAACATACAAATATATAAGATTAAAATTTACAGAGCCGATTGAAAAGGCTTGGCCGGCTGTAGCTGAAATCTGTATATGGAAATCAGTTAAGCAACTTATCATTAGGAAAAACTGCAAAAGGTTCAAGCGAGAATAGGCCTGCAACTAATGCCAATGATGGAAACAAAAGTTCACTTTGGGTAGCAGATGGAAACACTGAAAAACTTGGTTCTTGGTGGAAGGTAGATTTGGGAGGATTAAAGTCAATTGATAGTTTCGAAATAGCATTTGAATATGCTGTTAACGAAAAAAGAGATGATGCTGATGCAAACAATAATCCGCTTTATGGTTTACCCCATAAATATGAAGTGAGAGGCGGAGGAGAAGCCGCTGAAAACTGGAGTGACGAACAATGGGACAAGGCAGACTTATTGTGGTCAGGCAGTCAGATGACAAAAGAAGCTACAGGAAAAATTTCTGACAAATTTAAAAATAAAAACTATAGATATATCAGAGTTAAGTTGACAGGAATTCCTCATCATAAAGCTAATGCTGATACAGATGACAATCATGCATGGGCAGAAATTGCAGAATTTACAGTATATGGTGAAGCCACAGCAGAACACAAAGTTGTACTTAATGGTACAACTGAAACAACTGTAGCAGATGGAGCAACATATGAATTGGGAGATGCGAAATACGGTTATTATAGTGATGGAAAAGTATATGCACCAAATAGCGAAATAACAGTTAATGATGATATCTACCTCACAGCAATTAGTGATGTATCATTAAAACTTGCAAATGCAGCAGCTATTAGAATAGATGCTGGACAGGAAAAACCAGGTGGAATTAGATTTAAAACAGAAGTTTCAGCTACAACAGCAAGCAGAGCTAATGAACAGAAAGTTAAAAATGTAATTTGCGAAAACGCAGGAACATTAATTACTGTAAATGATGTTTTAAAGGGTGCTACATTAGATTTGGCAAAGAAGGATGATTTAGGAAAGAATTTCTGCGCTGACGTAGTTAATACAGGATGGTACAAGGAAACAAACGATACATACTGTGCATCATTAATTAATATTGTACCAGCTAACTATACTAGATTCTTTAATGCTAGAGCGTACGCAAATATTCCATATGAAAATGCGGATGCTACTACAGTTTATTCTGAAGATGGTGCAGGCGAAGGATATACAGGAACAGCATCAAAATCAATACAGGGAATTGCATCAATAATACAGAAAAAAGGATATCCAAATATTGACGAAGGATTGCATGACTTGATTGATGAGTTTGCAAAAGAAAATCAGAATAATAATTAGGGAGGTTTACTATGAGAAAAGAATATAAAAGCCCAGAAATGGAATTAGTAGAAATGAATAATAATGATATCATTACAACAAGTGGTTTTGATAATAATAATTTAATGGATGAATATTTTGGCAATGATAAAGATGGATATAACTTCTCTGATTTCTATTAAAAACATTAATACATAAAATACTATATAACATTAAAAACCCCGGATTCTTTTATCAGAAGATAATTGAGTCTGGGATTTTTTTTTTAGATAATCTTTTTGATGAAAGTTAAGAGCCGTCTATCTTAGTATTTCATAAAATATAAAGACTATAAAAGACCTTTGTTTATATCTACCAGATATTAATTTACAGTGGTAATGCCTAACTTGAATTATGAAGTCCCTTGGAATGTCCCCTAGAATGTCCCTTAGATATTTCTCTGATGTTCCTCAGAATATTCCACGGAAAGAATAACATTAGACTGTACATGAAAAAATGCAGAAAGCAAAAAATTAGAACACACAAATAATGACAAAACCATATTGACTGTGAAATGAAATGATAGTAGAACGTATGTATAGATGAGATTGTATAAACGGGGGAATATTTTAAATAATAAATTTGTAGAAATAAATGGGAATGATAGGCAAGCATAATGCAAGCAGGTTTTGCAGGAGGACAGTATGACAATAGAACAAATTTGAAAAATGAAAAAGCGAACTAAAGAATTGAAAAAAGTGGATCTTGAAACAATATTACTAGGTGCCAAGATTTCAAATGTTATGCATGCTCATATAATAAATATTTTTGACGAGTTAGATGATAATCAAGTGTTTGGAAGGCAGGAAGTTATGGAAATTACTGGTTGCGGAAAAACACAGGCATCAAAAATACTGAATGTTATGAAAATGAATAATGTGATTGTGGATGTAAAAGGAAAAGGAAAATATGTTTTTAAGGTAGAAGAAAGAGTGTAAAAATGAGATTGCCAAACGAGAAAAGATAGAGTAAAATCAAGCTAAGCTTAAACAATAAGTGATAAATATCACATATACTGGCTTCAAAAAAAATGCAATCAGAATATGCGATATTAGAGGGGAAAATTTTAAGAAAGTTCATTTTCAACATATGTAAAAAAGTCAGCTATTGACTAAGGGGGAGAAACATAAGAGGAGGAAAATGAAAGAAACATATTTATCCGCTAATATAGAAACAGCCTATATTAAAGCGTGGTATGATGAAGCGACGAAAAGACTTTTATGCGATAAGTATATATTGGCATGGATTATCATAAGTGTAATAGATGAGTACAAAGATTGCTCCGTACAATATGTTAGAGGATGCCTTATAGAAGGTGATGTAAGGACAATGTCAGAAACTGTAAATCCTAATGAAGTTATGCCGGCAATTAAAGGCTTAAACACAGAAATTCAGATTAATTCTGAAGGAAGAACGACATTTGATATTTACTTTAATGTCATAAGACCGAATCCTAAAGAAAACAGTCACATTTACTGTGATTTGGAGATTCAAAACGACTATTATCCGGGATACGACTATGTGACAAGAGGTGTATACAATTGTGCCAGAATTTTATCATCACAGTATAATACAGAATTTGCAGGTTCACATTATGAAAAATTAAAGAAAGCCTACTCCATATGGGTATGTACAGATCCGCCTGATAAACATAAGAACAGCATTAGTGTTGTATCATTGCAGAAGAACGATAAGGTATCAAGCGTTGATAGAGATAAAGAGAAATACGATTTAATAAATGTCATATCAATATGCTTAGGCGGACCGGAGTATGCCAATTACGATAATAAAATAATAAGATTATTGGACGTACTCTTAAGATCAAAGATGACACCGGAAGAGAAAAAGAAAATACTGGAAGAAGAATATGAAATACCGATGAGTGAAAATATAGAAACGGAGGTGAATAATATGTGTAGCTATATAGATACAGTGTATAATGAAGCGATGAGAATAGGAAATGAGCAGGGAGAAAAACGAGGAGAGGAAAGCATGGCAATGCTGGGAAGACAATTACTTGAAGAGAATCGAATAGACGAATTAATGAAGTCTTATGATAATGTGGAGTACAGAAATAAGCTGATGGACCAGTATGGTATAAAATGACTATGCTCAAAAGAAAAATTTAAAAATGTCAATCCTAATTTACTTAAAGGATCAACTGAGGAATAAAATGAAAAGCACTTTAGCAAATTGATAT
>ERZ773109.460-NODE-460-length-23619-cov-3.197971_pt1 | contig 23619 bp, 17 predicted proteins | sample MGYA00580569_ERZ773109 | MGnify/ENA primary metagenome ERZ773109 (study PRJEB29015, sample SAMEA2737852) | human gut metagenome | biome: human gut; feature: human-associated habitat; material: faeces | place: China | collected 2012 ...
TCCGATCTGGTAGTCGCGGAAGGTCAGCATCCGTACTCCTTCTTGAATCGTTGGAGAAGGCAGTGTGAAACGGTCGCGTTGTACCGGGAAAAAACGAACCGGCTTATTCCAGCTCCAACTTTGGTAAACCGTGGAGGCGCTGAGAGTCGTTTCGAAAGGAATGTCGATCTCTTTAAACATGCGTTCGGCGGCCAGTCGGACCCACTCTTTGCCTGCTCCCAGAATGTTGATCAGGTACCATGCCGAACCGTCTGCGTCCTGTTCGCAGCGCGAAATCATCGGCATTCCCTCTATGACCGTGCATCCGTCCGCTTCGATCCGTGCCGTGTGCGCCGTCTGGTTGAACATTTCCGGCGAATGGATTTCGGCGGCATTGCCCAAGATGGAGCTGTTGCGTACCGTCATCGGAACGCGGATTGTTTTGCTGTAACCTGTCCGTCCGGTTTCCACTTGTGTGACAGAGGCGATCGAAAGCGAAATGGCGATCTGGCTTTCATGTACGAGGTCGATTTCCTGATTGTCGATAAAGCATCGGATCATCGGTAGCTGGGTTGGTATTGATATTGGTGTTCGTGTAGGTATTGCGGATGTATGTGTTGCGGATTTTGTAAGCGGTTACAGGTGCGGATAGACGGTGCGTTCGCTTTTGACCAGTTCGATCTCCAACTGCAATAGATTGTCGGAAGAGGTGATGATCCGGTCGGTAACGATTTCCACCGGTTCGATCCGGTTGCCGTGGTCGATCCACACCCGGGGCGAGGCGATTATTTCACTGATCCAGGTCATTGTCTGCGCGGTTACGAAATCCGATATCAGGCGCATTGCGGTTTCCCCCCGGGTGTGAATGGTTTTGTATCCTTCCTGTGTATAGATGCGGGTCTTGTCGACATTAAAGGTGTTCGATACGCTGCGGAGCATGGTGTAATAATCGATCTGTCCGAATGAATTCCACCAGCAGAGCCGGATATGGTCCGGGGAATCCGGGACCAGCCGGTATTTTTGCGAGAGCAGTTGATCGCTCTCGATCATCACCCCGATTTCCAAGGTTTCGTAATCGTTCAGCGAGCCTTTCCCCAAAGTCTGTAACTTCGTATCGAGATGCGGCATGTTGAGACAGATACTCGTCAATCCGACCGCCGTAGTGGATGCGATGGCCGTTAGCGTAGTGTTGCGGCCCGGACCGATGAGCCGGGCTTCGGCGCTCAGCGGAATGCCGTCGTCTACCAATATCGTAAACTCGTCTTGTTGTGACGCACTGATCGGTATCGTATCGGGAGAGCCGGACAGTTTCGCATAGCTGTCGAGTTGCTTGGTTCCCGCGCTCATGACGGTTGCCGCCCGGACGTTGCCCGAACGGAGTATGAGGTTGATTATCCGTTTGTCGGGAAAAGCGAATGAGGAGGCTGCCGAACGTTGAGGAGTCACTTCGATTTGCCGGCGTCCGTATCCGGCCACGTTGACGCGGTAGAGCGTCGAGCCGCGAAAGCGTTTTTTGCCGATCACGGTCGTTTGATCGTTGGCCAGTATGTCGAGTTCCAACAGCTCTTCGGCCGTGGCCGAAATCTGGAAAACGACCTCTCCGAAAGCGGGGGAATAGATGGGGGGATATTTGACGATTTGCATAGAAAAAAGTTCAGCGAAACGTGAATCGGTAAGGCGGCCTCAGTCTTCGAGCGGGCTGTCCGCGGGGCAGAAACGCATCCGCACTTCACATTCGATTTTGAGCGCGGTTTCACCGTAATTGGTCAGTGAGTTTTCAGCCGGTGTACAACCGATTTTCGCGATATCGAATATTTGCCTGCCTGTGTGGATGTTGTCGAGAATCCGTAAGGCTGCGATCTCCAGCTCCGCCCATTGCCGCTCCCGGCTTTCCGGTAGCGGTTTTTTATCTAAATGCATCAGGTAGAGTGTCGTTTGATAGGTCAGGTATCCGTCGCGGCGTCCCTCTACGGCGATGATCCGTACGGGGAGCAGCCATGCTGCCGGAAATTTGGCGATACCGTTGTTGATGCGGTAGGCAAAACCGGTATGAAAAGCATAGCCTTCGGTAATGGCCGCCTTTTCGATCGTGGCGGTCAGTGTTTCTCTGAGCATGGGAATAGGGGATAAGGTTGCAGGTGGAATATGTTTACCGCGAAACTCGTGCCTGCCGCTTGCATTTGGCATGGAGCAGTTGCATGAAAGGATAGAGAGGCATTTCGCGGGTTGCGGTGATTTCAGAGGGCAGGTATCCGGCCGCTTCGAACAGCATGTCGTTCCAGGTTGTCGGCAGCGTGCATTTCAGCTTCCGGCCCGGCTGTTTCGTTCCGGATGCAAGTCTGGATAACGTATAGCAGCAAGGGAACATTTGCTGCAAATAACGATGGGTTTGGTTCAGCAACCTGAAAAGATGCCGGATAACGGTCAAGGGAAGGCGTTGCATCGTTTCAGCCCTGTGCCGGGCTCGTTGCTCGTCGTAACGTTCTCCCGCGGGCCGGCAAAGGATGGCCGCGATCAGGGGGGCATAGTCCCATGCGCCGGCCAGATAGAGGTCCGTTGCTTCGCAGAACTCCCCGGCGGTCACCCGATACATGGGCATCGGTTCCCCGTTGATATCCCTGTCCGTTTCCGGATAGCGCAGCCATTCGCCATACCAGTGGAATCTAGGCGATGCTGTCGGTTCGGAGAGGATATCCGTGCGATCGGTTTGATTTTGGTCAGTTGTATAGGCTACCGGACTGCCGAGTGTACATAAGGCCCTGCGTGCGAAAATCAGGCGCTCTTGCGGCGGGGTATGGCTGGCGATGTGGCGGGGAATGCGGCAAAGTTCAACCAGTAAGGAGATCGTAACTTCATCCTTTTCCGGACAGTTATCGGAACGATCCGGATGGGATGTGTTCAATAATTGTGAACATCGGACCAGGCAGCGTGCCTGTTGCAGGTCGAGTTCCTGCCATGAAGCCGGTAAGGGGTAGCGCTGTTTGTTGATAACAATGTGGAGCATCTGTCGATAACCGGGGAAACAGTGGGGATAAGTTGTGTATATCGGGTTAGTTCTCGCAGTATTGTGACAATACTTTAGTCAGTTCCTTGAGCTCTTTGCCGATGCTTACTACCCGGCTGCTCGACAGTTTGGCTGCATTGCGAGCCTGAGTCAATTCGTGAATCTTGGCGATACTCCGTTGCAACAGAATAAGGGATTGCCGGGTTAGTTTGGTGATTTTAATTTCCTGACATTTAATGTTTTCTGTAGATTTTGAGACGGTTCGGTTTTGTGAGGGTACATAGTCTGAAGTGGTCATAGCGCTGAAGTTTAGGAATGTATTTGGAAAATTTCATGCCGTCGGAACCTACCGATCTTTATCGGCCCGGAATGCGTGAGAGAGGAAGAAAGATAATTTGATCTTTCGATAGATGATAACCCGGTAAGTTGTTGTGGATAACCCGTCCGGTCAAAGACCGGGTATCAGAAAGTAGACGGATAATGACGGATAGAAGTATGTACGAAAGTCTGTTTCCCGTGGAACAGTTTATCGTCTGATGGAACAAATATACAACACCGACACCCCCTTTGTCAAGTGTTTGGACGAAAAAATTGCAGGAAAGATAAATATTTTAACTCACTTTTCGTCTAATGGAAAGAGTTCGAGCTGTTTAAACGAATGGTTAAAAGAGAGGCGATGATACGGTGAAAGACCGTGGCGCATGACAGCTTCCCGGTGTTCGCGGGTAGGATAACCTTTGTTTTGTTTCCACTTGTAGACCGGGTATTCGGCCGCGATTCGCATCATATATTCGTCGCGGTAGGTTTTGGCAAGTACCGAAGCAGCTGCGATCGGGGCGTAAGTGGCGTCTCCTTTGACGATGCACCGATAAGGAATGCCCAGGGAAGAGCGGAACCGGTTTCCGTCTATCAGCAGCAATTGGGGTGTCGTTCCGAGCTTCATTACGGCGCGTGACATGGCGGCGAACGAAGCGTTGAGGATGTTAATCCGGTCGATCTCTTCGGGCATCACCATTTCTACTGCCCATGCGACTGCTTCCTGTTCAATGACCGTTCGAAGCAAGTTGCGGTTTTTCTCGCTCATTTTTTTCGAGTCGTTGAGCAGCGGATGGTTCCATCCGGGGGGTAAAATGACGGCTGCGGCGGTCACGGGACCGGCCAAAGGGCCCCGTCCCGCTTCGTCGCAGCCGGCTTCTATCCATTCGTGTTGATAACACGCTTTAAGCATCCATCAGCCCTTTGTCTACAAAATATTTCTCGATTTTACCAGCCTCTTCGGTCTGGTTATATTTCTGTGCCAAAGTGTACAGCTCGTACAAGAGCGAAATGTTAGTCCGCAATTGGGTCTGTACCAATCCGGCCTGTTTGCCTTTGAACCGGAAGTAGTAGTCGATGTACTCTTCCAGTATTTTGGCGTAATCTTCCAACACAGCGGTTCCTTTTTCATCGGCTCCGGCCATGTAGTAAGCTTCAATCAACGGGATCGTCTGTACGTAGGAGTGACGAATCTGGTCGAACGGCATCTCTTCGATCGCGCGGTCGAGCACTTCGATCGCTTTGGTCGTATCTCCTTCCGCTACGAATTGTTTAGCCAGACGTGCGAACAGGTTACGCGACTGCACGGCTCCGAAGTTGGTCTGTACGAAATAATCCGCATAAACTTTCGGATCCTTGATATTCGCGTATTGGTATTTGTTCATCAGTTGATCGTACAGGAATTCGGAATCGATACGGCCCGATTCCCAAGACGATTGCGGAACGGTTTTGATCGGAACCAAGCGGTACGAGAAACCGTCCAATTGCAGGTAGTCCCTAAGCCCCAATTCGTCGATGCCGCTCGGAGTGGTGAAGTAAAGCGGGCGCTTCCAGTCGAAATTCGACAACAGGTCGAGCAGCATCATTTCACCCCGGTCGATCGTGCTTTTCTTGATCGTGACGACAATGCTGTCTTCGATCAGGTCGGCATCTTCCGGCTTGACGATTCCGCTTTTCAACACATTCTCCTTATTGACCGGAACGATGAGTTGTTTGGCCGGCAGGAAATCGGCGTTTTTACCGCCGATCGACATTTTCGTGCGCGGGTCTTCGCTTTTGACGAAATCGATCGCTTCTTTGATCGGCACCGGTTTCTTCAACAGATCGTTGACGATCAGAAATTCGTTGTTGTAGGTGTACTTGTTCCGCGGCAGCGTGAACGGCACAGGTTCCGAGTCGTTGCTTTTGAGCTTCATCTGGTCGATGTACCATTCGCCGCCCAAGTAGCTCATGTTCATCACACGGACATCTTTGCGGTAACCTTCCACCTCTTGTGCATACCACAAAGGGAAAGTATCGTTGTCGCCGAAGTTCATGATGATGGCGTTCGGCAGCAGCCCGGTCAGGTAATTGAGTCCGAAATCGCGTGCCGTGTAACGTCCCGAGCGGTCGTGGTCATCCCAGTTTTTGGCGCCTAAAATCACGGGTACCGTAGCGCAAATCGCCGTGGCGATCACTGCCGTGGCGACATTCTCTTTTTTGAACCATCGTTTGATCGCCTGGAAAATAGATAAGACACCGAACCCGATCCAGATGGCAAAAGCATAGAACGATCCCGCATATACATAATCCCTTTCACGGGGTTCCGCGGGCGGCGAGTTCAAGTAGACGACGATCGCTACGCCTGTCATGATAAACATCGTCATCACGACGGTAAAATTCTTGCCGTCGCGGTTCAGTTGGTAAACCAGTCCGATGATACCCAGTAGGAACGGTAGGAAATAATAGGTATTGCGCCCCTTGTTGGCTGCCTGTTCCGAGGGAATGTTATCCTGGGGACCGACGAAAAGCTGATCGATCGCTTTGATCCCGCTGAGCCAGTTACCGTCGGTAATCTCACCCGTCGACTGGATGTCGCTCTGCCGTCCGACGAAGTTCCACAGGAAATAGCGCCAATACATGAAGTTGAGCTGGTAAGCGAAGAAAAACTTCAGGTTTTCGGCGAACGTGGGTACCGTGACCATTTCGTCGCGGAAAGGCACTTTTCGACCTTTGATTTCCTTGCCGTCGTTTACCCAGTTGTTATAAGCCGCGATATCCGACTCTTTGGACGAGTACATGCGCGGGAAAAAGAATTCGAATCCGGGGGCGTATTCATATCCCGATACGGTCGATCCTTTTTTGTATTCTTTGCCGTCGTCGCTGAGGTAGTAGGTATCTTTTTCTGTAACCGCGATCGCAGGCGAAGAGTAATAATTGCCCTTTACCAGCGGGCGTGCCCCGTATTGGTCGCGGTTCAGCAACCCGAGAAGACCGTAAGGATTCGTCGGACCGTTGCTGTTCATCGGCGGGTTCACCGAGGAGCGGATAATGACCGACGCATAGCTTCCGTATCCGATCAGAATTACCGTGACGCAGAGGATAATCGTATTGGCCAGGACCTTGCCTTTTTTGTGGGTGAGCCATATCCCCCAACCCAGTATCGCCAGCAGCGCAAAGGCATAGAATGTGATCCCGCTGTTCACCGGGAGGCCGAAGCCGTTGACGAAAATGCGGTCGATGAAAGCTCCGAGTTCGATGGTGCCGGGGATAATGATGTACAGCGCTGCGATCAGAATGGCTCCCGATGCGGCCAGCGCTTTCACGATTCCCCATTTGGTGATTTGCGGATATTTCCTGAAATAGTAGATAAAGACGATCGCAGGGATGATCAGCAGGTTGAGCAGGTGTACGCCGATCGCAAGCCCCGTGAGGTAAGCGATTAGGATCAGCCAGCGGTTCGCATGCGGTTCGTCCGCTACATTTTCCCACTTGAGGATCGCCCAGAAGACGAGTGCAGTAAACATCGACGAGAGGGCATAGACTTCGCCTTCAACTGCCGAAAACCAGAAAGTGTCGGTAAACGTATAAGCGATCGAGCCAATCAGGCCGGCACCTATAATGGCTGTGATTTGCGGCAGGGTCAGTTCCTCTTCGCTTTTGTGGTACGAGCGGCGTGCCAGGTGCGTGATCGACCAAAAGAGAAACAGGATCGTTGCGGCGCTGGCTAATGCGGACATCGAATTGATCATCATGGCCACATGCGCCGGGCTGGGTGCAAAAATCGCGAACAGGCGCGAGATCATCATGAATAGGGGGGCTCCGGGAGGGTGTCCTACTTCTAACTTGTACGAAGTGGCGATGAATTCGCTGCAATCCCAAAGGCTTGCGGTCGGTTCGATCGTCATCAGGTAAACCACGGCCGCGAAAGCGAACGTAGCCCATCCGGCGATCAGATTATACTTCTTAAACTGGTTCATCCGTATAAGACTCTAAATTGCATTTGTTTTACTCGCAAAAGTAAGAAAATAACGGAATATCCGCTAAAAAAGTCTGAACATACTCGGAAAGTTTGTAATTTTACCCCGCTGAAAAACTGTGCATATGGACTCGAAATTTAGTATTTACAATACCCTTACCCGTAGCAAAGAGCAGTTCGTTCCCCTCAAAGCGCCTTTCGTAGGACTTTATGTCTGTGGGCCGACAGTCTACGGCGATCCTCATTTGGGACATGCCCGTCCGTCGATTACGTTTGATCTGTTGTTCCGGTACCTTCGCAGTCTCGGATACAAAGTGCGCTATGTGCGCAATATTACCGACGTGGGGCATTTGGAGAGCGATGCCGACGAGGGAGAGGACAAGATCAGCAAGAAGGCGCGCCTTGAGCAGTTGGAGCCGATGGAGGTCGCACAGTACTATACGGACCGCTACCACGATGCGATGCGTGCGCTCAATGTGCTTTCGCCGAGCATCGAGCCGCATGCTTCGGGACATATCATCGAGCAGATCGAGATGATCCGGGAGATTCTGAACAACGGATTCGCTTATGAAAGTAACGGATCGGTCTATTTCGACGTGGAGGCATACAATCAAAAGCATCATTACGGTAAACTGTCGGGCCGCGTGCTGGACGACATGCTTTCGAATACCCGGGCGCTCGACGGCCAGGGCGACAAGCGCAATCCGTTCGATTTCGCATTGTGGAAGAAAGCTTCTCCGGAACACATCATGCGTTGGCCTTCCCCGTGGAGCGAAGGTTTTCCGGGTTGGCATATGGAGTGCTCGGCAATGAGTACGCGCTATTTGGGCGAAACGTTCGACATTCACGGCGGTGGCATGGATCTGATGTTCCCGCACCATGAGTGCGAAATCGCACAGAGCACGGCGGCATGCGGTCATGATGCGGCCCGTTATTGGATGCACAACAACATGGTTACGATCAACGGGCAGAAGATGGGTAAGTCGCTGGGCAATTTCATCACCCTTGAACAACTTACAACGGGCAAGCATCCGTTGCTGCAACAGGCCTACACCCCGATGACGATCCGTTTTTTCATCCTGCAGGCGCATTACCGCAGCACGCTCGATTTTTCGAACGAAGCGTTACAGGCGGCTGAGAAAGGTTACGAGCGGTTGATGAAGGCGATGAAGACCCTTTCCAAGCTGAAACCTTCACCCTCTTCCAGTGTCGATATTTCGGATATCGAGCCGCGTTGCCAGGCGGCGATGGATGACGACCTGAATTCACCGATCGTCATTTCCGTCCTGTTCGATGCGGTTCGGCTCATCAACCAGATTTATGACGGCCAGCAGACTATTTCGGCGACCGATCTCGATGAGCTACGTCGGGTAATGCACCTTTATGTATTCGATATTCTCGGTTTGCGCGATGATTTGGCCGGGGACAACAACCGTTTGTTGGGACAGTTGATCGATACGGTGCTCGATATCCGTATGCAGGCGAAGAATGCCAGGGATTGGGCCACATCCGACCGTATCCGGGATTCGCTCACGTCTCTCGGCGTGAAGGTCAAAGACCGTAAGGACGGTACCGATTGGGAGTTGGAATAATTGTTTGTCATTCAGGATTTATTTAGCGAATATACCGACGACATCAAAGGCCATGCAAGCACATAATCTGCTTGCATGGCCTTTGAATAACATTATATTTGCTGTTTTGGTTGATTGCGAATTGTCTTCGGCGGTCGTCGATATGCTCGAATCAGGTAAGACAGTGGAAAAGCAGCCGCAGATGCTGGACGCGCTTCTTGGTCATTCCGTATATTTGTTTTGTATATTTGATTTTGTCATGGATGCTTCCGCCGCATTGGAAATTGAAACAGGTGGATGTCCCGTGTTGACAAGGGGGTAGGGATATTCAGAAGGACGAGGAGGCGAATTTGTTGCACGACGCCCGCCCTGCATCCAAATTGGTCGTGATTCAGGATATGAATCACGTTCTGAAGGAATGTACGTCGACGGATATGGTGGTACAGATGGAGACGTACGTAAAACCGGATATCGGGATCAAACCTCAGGTTGCCCGGAAAATAGCCGACTTTCTCGATCGGCTCTGATTATTCCCAAAAATCGGCTTTTGATGAACAGGGGACCGGGCAGGGTGCAGATTCTGTATCCCCGGATTCTTTTTGTCTGCCGATGAACGACCAATCCTTCAAATCTCCGAGCTGTTTGTAGTTGGTCAGGTCTACTTGGATCGGTACCACTGAAATGTAGCCGTGCTTGAGCGCCCATTCGTCCGTGTCTTCGGCTTCGGGTTCGGCATTGTTGAAGTAACCGATCAGCCAATAGTAGTCTTTACCGCGCGGGTCCTGTCGCCGTTCAAACTCCTCGCGCCAGTAACCGCGGGTCTGGCGGCACGGACGGATACCCTTGATTTGATCCGCGGGCAAATTGGGAAAATTGATGTTGAGGCAGAACGGACACTCCGGGTTTTTATGCAACACGGTCTCTACGAGCTGCGGGATGTAGTCGTTTACAGTGGTGAAATCGGCGTCCGGCGAGTGGTCGAGCAGTGACAGGCCGATCGACGGAATGTTGTAGAAACTCGCTTCGATCGCTGCCGCCATCGTTCCCGAATATAGTACGTTGACAGCCGAATTTGAACCGTGGTTTATGCCTGAGAGAATCAGCGCGGGCATCTCTTTGTTCAGCAGCAGCGAATCGAACGCGATCTTCACGCAGTCCACAGGCGTACCGCTGCAGGCATAGATTTCTACATCTTCTTCCTCTTCCACTTTGGTCAGGTAGAGCGGGCGGGTCATCGTGATGGCATGCGACATGCCGCTTTGTCCGTTCTCGGGAGCCACTGCGATGATGCGGCCCAGAGGGCGCACCGTGTCGATCAGGTTGCGGAAACCTTTTGCATTTACGCCGTCGTCGTTAGTAAGAAATATCAGGGGTTTTGTCATAAAGTCATTTCAAATGTGAACACAAAGATAGCAAAAACGATGCGATTTCGGGTTCGGAACGGGACGGTTTTACCGGTTTGTGTGCAAAAGAATTGTTTTTTAACAGGAAAGCACTATCTTTGCACTCCTAAAGTGCAGGAATCTCTTATGAGGACACAGGAGCCCGTAATATTCCCACTCACAATTAACAAACAAAGCAATGGACAATTTAATTAAAATCGCCGAGGCCTCGATGTGGGCCGAGAAGGAGGTTCCTTCGTTCAAGAGCGGGGATACCATCACGGTAACCTACAAGATTGTCGAGGGTAACAAAGAGCGTCTCCAGAGTTTCCGCGGTACCGTGATCCAAATTAAGGGCCGTGGAGTGACCAAAATGTTTACCATCCGCAAAATTTCCGATGGAATCGGTGTAGAGCGTATTTTCCCGCTTTACTCGCCGCACATCGACAGCATCGAGGTGAACAAGCATGGTGTCGTTCGCCGTGCACGCATCTACTACCTGCGTGGTCTGACCGGTAAGAAAGCCCGCATCAAGGAGAAGAAGATGACTTCGGCAAAATAGCCTTTGTCGCAACACATTTTCACGTCCGGAACAATCTGGCACGCCCAGAACGTAGGGCAAGATAAATTCCCGGAAGTGATCATAATAAAGCCGACCCACAGGGTCGGCTTTATTATTTGTATGGAACTCGGGCTATCTTACTTCGATGCAGCGCAGCAATACCGGCCCGATCAGCCCCGATGGTTGCAACGGCTCCTCTTTGGTCCAACCTTTCCAGGACGAAAAAGTGTAGGTGCCCTGGCCGGAGTTGGGCTTGTCGGCCAATACCCAATCGGGCCAGCCGTCCGTTTCTGGAATGGTGACGGTGTTGCAGGCGTCGCCGATCAGCCGGTTGACCCACAGGTTTGTGACGGCAATTTCGATACGGTTTGTGCCCGGTTGCAGAAAGTCGCTTATTTCCAACTGGAATGGAGGCGCCCACAGCAATCCCGCTTTGTGTCCGTTGATCTTTACTTCGGCCAGGTTACGTACCGTCCCCAGGTCGAGGACGATGCGGCGCTGCGGTTTGTCCCATCCTTTGGGCAGCAAGAATGTACGTGAATAGGTTGCTGTACCGGAAAAATAGCGCACCTCTTCTTCCGGATTTTCACTCAACGATGCGAGCGTATTGAGCCGTATCGAATCGGGCGCGCCCAGATCGGCCGGGAAGTTTACTTGCCAATTATCGCTCAGATCGACCGGTGCCGGAACATCCCGTACGGTTTCTGTTCGTGTTTTACCGTTTGTCTGTTCAATCGTGGCGGTCGCCGGTTCCCGGAAAAACAGTCGTACCCGATCTTTTCCCACCCGGGCGGAAACTGTCGGGGCTTCTTCATCCGCAGGTGCGGCAATGGTCATATCCAGTATGTGCGGCGCAACCTTTTTATTCTGAACGAATACTACAAAAAGTGACTCATACGGTTGTAGGGTGATCGGCACCACGGTACCTGCCGTTTCTTTGCGCCAGACAGCAGCCGGTATTGTTGTTCCATCCTGTGCATTCCAGTATTCGGGGGATTTGTCTCCCGGGACCCGGAATTTCCCGTTGAAATGAATCGTGCGCGTGCTGTCGTTGCAAAGAAAATAAATGTCGGTATCCCCTACGCAGCGGTGGATGCCGTAAACTTTTTCGGGCAGTTCCGTATCGGGTCGGATATTCAGTGTCTTTAGAATGGTAACCGGATCGTTCGAACGGATGATCCGCCCTTTCCCGACACTCTGGATCAGGCTTGTATCGGAGTCTCCCCAGATTTTCCGGACCATCTCCGCATATTCCGTATCGTTGTCCGACAGAGAAGGAGATCCCAGCGGAGGCAGTCCGGCTACGGTCGCTCCGTCTTGGAGCAGTTGGTGGATTTTTTTGAGAGTAGGCAGTGTCAGGTAGCGGTCGGGACCCAGCGATAAGACGGCATAAGTTGCGTCCGAGGGTGCCGTGATCCGGCCGTTTTTGACCTGCACCAACTCCCGGAGATCGTCGACACAGCAGAAATCGTAGTTGTATCCGGCAGTCAGCAATTGCAGGTCGGTGGGGTAGTTATTCGGGGCCGATTCGCCCGAGAGCACCAGCAGGTCCGCCACCGGCGTGCCCTGCTGAAGCAGGAATTGCGACCGGTTGATGTAATCGATCCAACCGTTTCCGTAGGGCCACCAGGTGTTTGCACGGGAGAGGTGCGATCCGTGTTGGGCGAGCGTCCATCCCGGGCGTACATTCAGGTAGGGCTGGTGTACGTATGAGTGCATCACCAGTTGGGTGACACCATGAATCCATGCCCGATCCCCGTAAATTTTGAGTTGTGCCGGATCCTGCTGCCAGCGGCCTTCTACCGGACCCGCGGTAAAGGATTCGGCCCCGACGCGTGCTTTCCCGTGAAAATGGGCGACCGAGCCGGGCATTCTCGAGATGGATGTTCCGCTGCCCACCCAAAACTCCCCGGTTGGAATGTCCGCATTGCGTGCGCACCGCAGGTAATCGAACGGCCCAAAGTAGGATTCGGTAATGGACAATAATCCGTTGCGATGGCACAGTTCAGTGAAATAGTCGTAATAGTTTTCAGCGAATAATTCGGAAATCGTACGCTGAAAGTCGAACAGGAACCGGGCGCTCTGTTGCGGCGTTCCTACGACGAAACCGATTACGGCCGGAAGATAAGGTTTCAGGTCGTATCCTCTCCGTTTGAGGAATTCTTCGTCGAAACCTTCCGTCCAGTTCTGGCCGCCGGCCTCGTAACTGTCGATAATGGCGTATTTCAGTGCTCCGGTAGGTTTCAGTTGCGATTCGATGCGGGCCATCATGCCGGGCCAGTGGGCATCGAGTCCGCGGCGGTTCAATTTGTCGCACTCCAGTCCGGTGTAGTGCGACGGACCGTTCCTCTTACCTGTGGTGGTGTGCCCGATGCGCAGGATCGTCCATTTGCCTTGCGGCAAAGTACAGTCGAGCGTTCCGTCGGGGGCGAGGTCCGCAGTCAGGTCGATGACCCGGACCGGGTCGATACCCGGCGAGGTGTAAGCCGGATCGAAAGGTTTGTAGGAGTAGCTGTCTTCCATCGTCGAATTGCGGGTGTCGACGTCGTTGACCATCGGCGAGGCCAGCAACCGTATCTCGTTGAGTTGCACGTTGGCCGGTTTCATCCAGTAGCGATAAGGACGGTAGTTGAACGTCACCCGGAAAAAACGGGCGTTGCGTGCGCCGTCGCTCAGCGGAATGCATTTGGGCAGCCGCATATCGGTGCGGATGCGGTAGTCGAAATTCCCGACTTCGCGAAAATGTTTGCCGTCGGCCGATGCTTCGATCGTTCCTTTCACGAATAGATGTACTTCCCCGAAACTCAGTTCGATGAATTGAGGCGAATAGGGCGTGTCGTAGCTAAGTGTCACTACGGCGCTCGACCCCTCTTTGGCGATCGGCAGCCGGATGAAAGAGGTGTAGTCCCCATCTGTGATGTTGCTGAGGCTGTCTTCTTTGAAATCGGCTTTGAGTTGAGGTATGTCGTGCCGGTTTACATCGGGGAAGGCCAGTACGGCGATGTCGCGGTAATAGTCGTGCCGGGTTTCGGGCTGAGGCAATGTGATTTTTTGGCGTTTGCCGCCGGAGGCATGGCTTTCCGATGAGACGATCATCTGCATCGACTCTTCGGGTCGGATCCACGGACCGCCTGACAGCGACCAGCCCGGACAGTTGTGTACACCCAGTGTCAGCCCGAGCCGTGAGGCTTCCTTGCCGGCGTATTGCACGAGGTCGAGCCATTCGGGACTCAGGATTTCAGGATAATCTCCGGGAGGACACGGACTGGATGAAGTGGCGAAGATGTGTGCTCCGCTGTATCCGATCTGTTTCATGGCTTCGAGGTCGGCTTTGATACCCTCTTTGGTGACGAACAGACTCGTCCAATGCCACCAGGTTTGGGCTTTCCCCGCTTGCGGCGGATCCGTAAAGCCGTTTCGTAGCGATGGGGATGGCGGTGCGGCCGGGCTGCATACGGCCCAACCGAGCATGACACATAACAGCCCGATCTTTTTTACGGACTGCAAATTTCGGGAGAGTTTGCACATACAGTTTTAGATTAACGAAATATAAAGATAGGGATAAATTCCGGTTTTACGGAGTCCTGCTATATCCGGAGGAATACAGGTGACAAGCGGTTGCCGCACTTTGCTTCCGATAACAAATACCCTGTCCTGCAATAAAAAGACGAGGTTTGGGTAAACAGGGATAGTTTGTTATCTTTGACTGAGAAATAACGGTCGCGGTATGGTTATTAAAATATTGCTTATCATTTCGATCATCCTGCAGTTGGGTGCGGCTTCGGTGGCCATCGGGATGATCCAAAAGACTAAGTATAACCTTTCTTGGATGCTCTTTACGGTGGCCTTGACGGGGTTGGCCTGCCTGCGTTTCGGCGAGTACGTCCAGATGACGCATATGGAAGAGCTGCATCTGCCGCAGGAGTTTTTCGTTTGGTTGGGTATCATTACCTCGCTCTGTTTCGCCGGAGGCATCCTGATCGTTAACAAAATCTTCAACTACATTGCCCGCACCGAGAGCCAGCGCCGCATTTCCGAGCGTCGGATCCTCAATACCGTATTGCGTACCGAGGAAAAAGAACGGCAGCGCTTTTCGAAGGACTTGCACGACGGTTTGGGGCCGTTGCTTTCGTCGGCCAAAATGTCCGTTTCGGCGTTGAATTCGGTGGATATGAACGAGCAGAATAAGGAGATTATCCGCAATGTCAACTACGTCGTGGATGAGGCGATCCGCAGCCTCCGCGAGATTTCCGCAAACTTGAGTCCTCATGTGCTGAATGACTTCGGTTTGTCTCGGGCCATTTCGAACTTTATCAATAAATTGCCGCGTGGCGAAATGCGGATAGTGTTTGAAACAAACCTTAAAAACGAGCGGTTCGATACCGACATTGAGGTGATCCTTTACAGGGTGGTATGCGAATTGATCAATAATAGCTTGAAGCACTCCGGAGCCGCCCGGGTGGATTTGTCGTTGCATTATCAGCAGGGACAGATTCGGATTCGGTATAAAGACAATGGCTGCGGATTTGATCCTGACAAGGTCGGGCAAAAAGGTATGGGCATCTCGAACATCTTTTCGAGGATCAGTTCGTTGAAGGGGGAAGTTTCAATCGACAGCTCTCCGGGAGCCGGTATGCGGGCGGCTGTTGACATTCATATTTGATCGGATTAGGAGAGGAACTATCATTTATGGCAAAAGAATGTAAAATAGTGGTTGTCGACGACCATACGCTGTTCCGCAACGGACTTCGGACGCTTTTGGACGGCATCGAAGGTTTTTCGGTGATCGGGGAAGCATCCAATGGTGTGGAATTGTTGGAACTGTTGCCCGGCATAGAACCCGACGTGATTTTGCTCGATATCGAAATGCCAAAAATGAACGGTATCGTAACGGCGGAGGAGGCGTTGAAGCGTTATCCAGATTTGAAAATCATCACACTTTCGATGTATGGCGACGAAGATTACTATTTCAAAATGGTTTCGCTCGGCGTGAAAGGGTTCATCCTGAAAAATTCCGAGATCAAGGAGGTTGCTGCGGCTATTGAAACCGTTGTGGGCGGCGGTAGCTATTTTTCACAGGAACTGCTGTTCAATCTGGTGAGCAATCTCAAGTCTACTCCCTCGTCGGTTCCGGAAGACAGTCCAGAGGAGCTCTCGCAACGGGAATCCGAAATTTTGTTGCACATCTGTCGGGGCGAATCGAACAGTGAAATCGCCGATTCGCTGTTTATCTCCAAACGTACGGTCGATAAGCACCGTTCCAACATCCTCGCTAAAACCGGCTGCAAAAATACGGCTAACCTGGTCGTTTATGCGATCAAGAACAATCTGGTCGAGATCTGACCCTGGCGAATAGCCGCAAGTACATTTCTGCCACTGGGAACATTGCAACAGTAACATCGTTCGGGATCATATCATAATAAAAGGCGAACCGTTAGGTTCGCCTTTGTTTGATTAGATTGTTCGGTTCCCCGGATCAAAACCGCACGCCCATCGTCAGCGTTACGGTGTGCCGATTTTGCTGATAGTCAATAGTGCCGGATTGGATCGGGAACTGCATGCCTGGTTCGTTGTAATAGAAAATATCGTCGCCGAGGTATTTGTAGTCGGTGTAAATATAGGTCAGATCGAGATACGCATGACCGAAACGGTACCCCAGGCCGGCCGAATAATTCTGGTACGATTTGATCGTCGGATAGTTCGCAGAAGTGGAATACACATTCGTTTTGGTGCAATCTCCATACGAGGCGTACCCGGCGCGGAGATAGAAGTTCTGCAACGGGGTCAGCTCCAAGCCGGCGCGGAAGTTGTTCGCAGCCTTATACATATCCCCGATCATATTTTTCGTGTCTTCTTCCACGTTCCAGTAACCCGTGTTTCTCAGTCGCATGCCGTTGTACCACACCCGTTCGTAATCGACGCTGATCAGGCCGACTTTGGGCAAGGTGTAGGAGATGCCGGTCAACAACCGGGTCGGGGTATTGATGTTGTAATTGTTGATTGCATAAGGTGTATCTTGCTCCGGAGAAGAGGAAAAACCTTTGTAAGATGCACTCATCCACTCGTTATATTGTTCTTCCATACTGATGAATGTCGGAGTGTGAACCGCCACGCCGATACGCAGGTTCGGCACCGGCCGCACGATCGCACCGAACTTGAAGTTTACGCCTGTTCCGCTCAGTCGCTGCCACTGCACGTAGTTCATACGTTGCAGGTTGTATTCGTTGTTGTTGTAGGTTTCCGTGTAATTGTTCTCACTGCGCAGGTAGACGTCCTGCACGCCGATGGTCAAACCCACGTAAAGGATATTGTTGAAATTGAATCCCCCGGAGAAATCATACTCACCGATACTCCCGGTCGTGATTCGGCGCATGGCCGGGTTGACCGTAGCGGTTTCCGACAGTGCGCCTTTACGGTCCGGGTACTGGGCCGACGGACCGAACGGTGAATATTGGTTGTTGTTAATAGGTTCTAACAAAAAAGTTTTGTAAGCTAATCCTGCCCCCCATTGTGAGATGGATAAAGTCTCCCTGAATACCTTGTGATGGCCCGCTTTTTGGGGATCGGGATCGACGGCAAATGCACTCACGGGTACTCCGTTCAAGCGTTCTGCGAAAATCTCCGTGATCGAACTGCCGATGCCCTGGTTATAGGCGAACGAAGTATTGTTGAAATCCGCAAGTTTTGAATATCCGATGCCGAAGGTCATGCTCGTCAGAGCTCCGCTGCCCTGATAGAGGTTGAATGCGGCGGCCAGGTTGCCTACCGAAAACTGGGTTTTCGAATCGCTGGCGCTGAATCCTCCGTAGTTACTCTTCATGGTTGAGGAGGTGACTGACGGCGAGAACCCCACATCGGAACTCTGGTACATACCTAGCCCCGCCGGGTTGATCGCCATCGAAGCCAGATCGGCGCCGAGTGAAGTGAACGCTCCGCCCAATGCTGCGCTTCGCGCCGTGCCGAACGAATAGTTGTACTGCGACAACTTCAGCATCGCTTCCGGACTCGGAGTCTGAGCCATAGCGGAGGCCGATACCAAAGCGGCTCCGGCCGTTAGTGCAAATATTTTGAAGGTTCTCATAATATCCAATACGTTAGTGCATGTGATTCGTTGGTCATGTGAGGTTACAATACGATTTCAGGAGCAGGTCGCTTAAGTATGTTTAACGTCGGTAACTTCCTCCGCCACCGGAATATCCACCGCCTCCGCCACCGCCGGAAACGCCACCGCCGCCACCGGCACTGCCACTGGAGAAACCGCCTCCGCTCGGCATACTGCCGCTCGAATAACTGCCGCGGTTGCTGTTATTGTAGGAATTGTTATATGAGTTGCTGTTACTTCTGCGGTAGGTGCCACTATTACTGTTGTTGTAAGATGGAGAAACCGTTACGCCGCCCGTTGTGGTACCCGACGATCCTCTGCGGTAGGAAGTTCCTCCGCTGGTTGTCGGATTCGAACCCGAAGGACGATAGCTCGGGGAAGAGGTCGTGGAGCTTCCGCCGCGCCGGTAGCTTCCGCTGCCGTAACCTGCTCCGGAGCCGGTGTTCGGATAATATCCGGTCGAAGGACTGTAACTGCTGTTACCCGGTTTGCCGTACACGACGTTCCGCGGCGTGTGGTAGTGGCCGCCGCCACCCCAGTAAGGCGGGTAGTAACCCGGACCACCCCAGCCCCAATAGTTGTTCCATCCCCAGTAATTGTTCCAACCCCAGTTCCATCCCCACGAGGGACCGTAGTAGGGTGGATAATACCAGCTGTAATAAGGATTTCCCCATCTCCAGTTCCAGTTGTTCCAGCCCCAATAGGGTGATCCCCATCCCCAACCGAAATTGAAGTTGAGGTTGACCGAGCTGGTCGATCCCCATGTGCCGAAGAGCGAAGAGATATATTTGGGTTCGACCCATACTTGGTCGCCCATGACCATAACGTTGTAGACCGCCGGGTCATAAGCCGATGCGTAGTTCATCGCCTTGACCTGCGTATTATCCGGTACCGTACTGTTTACTTTGTAGGATGAAGAGGAGAAGCCTTTGAGTCTCCGTTCGTACGAGTCCTGGTAATTATCAGAAAGTACGCTTTGATAGGAGGTGGATTCAGATCCGCTTCTTTGGGCCTGATTCACTTGGTATGCCGCTTTTGCGGCCTCCTCCTGACGGCGTAATTCCGCTTCGCGGGCGGCTAGCGCCCGCTCCCGGCGTTGCAAGTCGGAATTGGCGATAGCCCTTGTATCGTGAGTCGAATACAGGTCGTCAGAGGAAGAAGAGGATGAAAACAGAGCCGCACTGCATCCGGACAAGGCCATGACCGCTGCGATCATTCCCCCCATTGCCCATATGGATTTGTTGGTTTTCATGGTTGTAGGTTTTGCCTGTTTCTACTTTATATATATAACGAAAATCGTACCGGAAAAGTTATCCGATTCTGAGCCTAAATTACTATTGTCGTTCCGTTCTGGCGTTTTAGTGTTTTATTCAAGATGATTATCCGGTTTGCGGCGTTGCACGGCCAAAGCGTTGTAGCCCTTCCGGAACGAATAAAAACACATACTCCATACTAAGCCAAAGGTATTCAATTTTTACGAATTTGCGAAAAATACAGTACCTTTGCGTTTATTCTTCGGAATCGATTATTATTAAACGAAACAGAACGGAATAAAATTATGGCAAAAGAGCTGAAAGAGTTGACCTCTCGGGAAGAGAACTACTCGCAGTGGTATAACGATTTGGTGGTAAAAGCGGGTCTGGCCGAAGGGTCTGCCGTCCGGGGGTGCATGGTGATCAAACCTTACGGTTACGCGATTTGGGAGAAGATGCAACGCCAACTGGACACGATGTTCAAGGAGACCGGCCATGAGAATGCCTATTTCCCGTTGTTTATCCCCAAGTCCTTTTTCAGCAAGGAGGCCCACCATGTGGAGGGCTTTGCCAAAGAGTGCGCGGTAGTAACGCATTATCGCCTGAAGAATGATCCGGACGGCAAAGGCGTCGTGGTCGATCCCGATGCGAAACTGGAGGAGGAGTTGATCGTGCGCCCGACTTCCGAAACGATTATCTGGAATACCTATAAAAATTGGATACAATCTTACCGTGACCTGCCGATTCTGTGTAACCAGTGGGCTAACGTCGTGCGCTGGGAAATGCGTACGCGCCTGTTCTTGCGTACGGCCGAATTCCTGTGGCAAGAGGGGCATACCGCGCATGAAACGCGTGAGGAGGCGATCGCCGAAGCCCAAAAGATGATTCGTGTCTATGCCGATTTTGCCGAACAGTGGCTGGCTGTTCCCGTCATTGTCGGGCACAAGAGCGACAGCGAACGTTTCGCGGGAGCCGAGGATACCCTGACGATCGAGGCGTTGATGCAGGACGGCAAAGCTTTGCAGAGCGGTACATCGCATTTCCTCGGACAGAACTTCGCCAAAGCGTTCGATGTACAGTTCACGAACCGGGAAGGTAAACTGGATTACGTTTGGGCGACTTCCTGGGGCGTATCGACCCGCCTGATGGGTGCGTTGATTATGGCTCACTCCGATAACAATGGTCTGGTGCTGCCGCCGAAGCTGGCGCCCATCCAAGTGGTGATGATTCCGATCTATAAAGGTGCGGAGGAGCTGGCGAAGATTACAGCACGGCTCGATGAGATCGCTGCCGGTCTGAAGGCGAAAGGGATCAGTGTGAAGATCGATGCGCGGGACAATGTTCGCAGCGGTTTTAAGTTCGCCGAATATGAACTCAAGGGGGTGCCGGTCCGTTTGGCTATGGGGCCCCGTGATCTGGCAGGAGATACCATTGAGATCGTCCGCCGCGATACGCTTGCGAAAGAGACCGTTTCTCAGGAGGGTATCGTCGATAGGATCGAGAAATTACTGGTCGATATTCAGGACGGGATCTACAATAAGGCATTGAAATTCCGTGAAGAGATGACCACCCGTGTGGATACTTACGATGAATTCAAGCGCGTGCTCGACGAGAAGGGTGGCTTTATCCTCGCCCATTGGGACGGCACCCCTGAAACCGAGGAACAAATCAAGGCCGAAACCAAGGCAACGATCCGTTGTATTCCTGTCGATGCTCCCGAAGAGGACGGCGTCTGCATCATCAGCGGTAAGCCTTCGAAACGTCGGGTGCTTTTTGCACGGTCGTATTGATTTGTGAAGGTTGAGTTGAAGCGACAGTTTTTTAGATGGAATAGAGCGGTCCGGCATTGCAATGCCGGACCGCTCTTCCTTCCAGTATGGTTTTCTATGGGTTTCCCCTGTTCTCTCAGGTTACAGTTTTTCGAATTGTTTGGAGAGAATAGATGTGGGGATGGAGGCAAGGTGGCAGGTCTGAGAAAAACGTTTTTGGCACCGGCATCATCGGATTCTGACCGGTGGAGCCAGCGGGGTGAAGCCCTCTTCTGCCGCGGCTTTTGCGTGTGAAGTCAGTACGGTCGGCGTGTTGAAACGGTCGTAATCTTTGTCGATGAACTCCTGCAAGGAAAAGTTCGTTCCGGCGATCTCCATAATACGCTTAACGATCGCTACTCGGCTCGGTGCATTGAAATAGAGCCGGTTGTCATTCATGCAGCTGATCGGTTCGGGGCGCCACACTCCCTCTGCGAACAAGGCGCCGCCTTCGATGGTCGATACGATGTTGTAGTCGCTCTGGTATTGGGGAAGGGTGAAAATAAAATTCCACGGACATTTGCTGTACAGTGAAGTCAGCGAGACATTCTGGTCGTAGCCCCGTTCCTGCCATTCGATGATCTCCAGCAGGGAGTCGGGATCGTTGTTGATATTTCCCGAATTACTGTTGTAGTATTCGTCGGCCAATCGTCCGAACCCGTGGCCGCCCGCTTCATGTACCACGACATTCCCGAACCGGGTGAGTTGGCTGGTACCGCTGCTTAAAGCGATATAGGCGATCGAACGCCCGTCGCTGTACGAGTAAGTCGTGCCGGCATATTGCACGTAATTCGAAATCACGATCACAACCGTTTGCTTCAGTTCGGCAGCGGTTATTCCCTGTGCTTTCTTCGCGTAGTCGAATACTTTGTCGTCCTTGCCCGACATTCCTGTGCTGCCGCCGCCGTCCAGCGTTACGCCGAATATCGTGTTTGTCTTGGTGCTAGCGTTTTTGAGGGTCGCTCCCCGTTCTTCGGAATAGGCCGTTATGGTCTGTACCCTGAAATAGGCACTGTAAGTTTTGAAAGGTTCGACGCTGAATAATGCGTCGATCGCTCGGTTGGCAGCCTGGTCGAATGCACCTCCGGTGGCGTAATCCTCTTCGAGAAATCCGTCCCCCGTAATGACGATGTTGACGGGTTTTAGTCCCGAAGTGCATTCTTTTGCGATACGAACGGTTCCGTCGGTATCCGGGTCCACTGCCGGATCTTTTCCGCAGGACGTTACTAAGATTATCAGCCAGAGCAGGGGGGTGACAGACTTCAGTAAGCAAAAGGAGCGGTAAAGGTGTCTCATTTTGTATTTGTTTGAAGTTGCTTGTCTCGTCTCATTACTATTTCGCCCAGGTCACGGTTGAACCGCTCATAGGTCTGCGGGTCGATCGTTCCCGGATAGGTCATGATGACCAACCGGGCGTTTTGATGTTCCGCCTCAATGTCGCGGTAACGGTGCAACGGGTGGATGTAAGGATTGACGACAAAGCCGAGTCGTTGATAAAACCGTAGCCGCCGGGTTGAAATTTCATCCACTACTTCGTCGATTTCGAGGATAATCGTTTTGCCGGCGTTTTTTTGCAGGGCTTCGAGAATGCGACTGCCCCAGCCGCCTCCTCGCAGGTCGGAATTGATCGCGTAATGTTCGATGTAGAGATAGTCGTCGAAATCCCAATAACCGATAAATCCTACCAGTGTTTCACCATCCAGATATACGTCGAGGTGGAACCGGTCGGCTTTGAACGCGGTGATCTGGTGGTCCAACGTACGCTGCTCGCACAGGGGGAAACTGTTTTGGTATAAATGCCATACCTCGCCGAAGCGCGGATGGTGAATATCGGAGATCCGGATGATTTGCATGATACGATAATAGTTGCAGTTTCGACAAAGATAAGAAATTTATTTACTCATCTTCGGGCTCGTGCAACTCCCGTTCCAGAAGATTGCGCCAGGCGTCGTCCGTGTGTTTTACGAAAGGATTGCTATCTTTACTGCGTAAAAAAACAATGATGAAACTCTTTTCCTTCTTTAAATTGTTCGTGTTTGTCGCAACCGTTCTGTGGACCGGCTGTGCAGCACAAAAACACCATACGGAGATCGTAATCGTTTCCACGAACGACATCCATGCCGCCATTGACCGCGTGCCTGCTTTGGCTACGTTAGTCGAGCGCACCCGTGCGGCCAACCCGAATGTTTTGGTGCTCGATGCGGGTGATAAATGGACGGGCAACCCGTACGTCGATTTGAATAAAGAGGTCGGTTTGCCGATTGTCGCTTTGTTGGATTCCATCGGTTACGATCTGTCCACGGTCGGCAACCATGGGTTCGATCACGGGGTGGCGTTGTTGGGGGAGCGCATCCGCCATGCCAGGTTCGAGACAGTATTGGCTAATGTGAGCTCCGATACGGCTTGCTTCCCGGCATTGCCGGCTTATAGCTTTCGGACGGTCGGCGGGGTGAAACTCGGTTTTCTCGGGTTGCTCGACACGTCCCGGGGAGGGTATCCCGATGGGCGACTGGAGAATTTCAGCGGAGTAGGATTTTCCGACCCGCTGCATACTGCGTTACGTTATAAAACTCTCAAGGATAGTTGCGACCTGCTGATCGGCTTGACTCATTTGGGAGTCGATCTGGATTCGACCCTGGCCGAACAGATGCCGCAGTTGACGCTGATTGTAGGGGGGCATTCGCA
>ERZ773109.482-NODE-482-length-23268-cov-7.631284_pt1 | contig 23268 bp, 21 predicted proteins | sample MGYA00580569_ERZ773109 | MGnify/ENA primary metagenome ERZ773109 (study PRJEB29015, sample SAMEA2737852) | human gut metagenome | biome: human gut; feature: human-associated habitat; material: faeces | place: China | collected 2012 ...
GGCTTAGTCATTATACCACATTCATTTATGGCCAAAATTGTTTACTGTTAGAAAATGTTTAAAGATGTTAAGAGAAATTAGAGATTGTGCTTTTGCGAATGTGGACGAAAAGGGATTTCCACAAATTCGTATGATTGATGTAATGCTTGTGGAAAATGAAAAGCTATATTTTTGTACGGCACGAGGAAAAGACTTTTATCAACAATTAATGCGAAATCAAAATGTCGCTATTACAGGAATGAATTCTAAGTTTCAAATGTTGCGTTTGAATGGAAAAGCCAAACGCTTAGATAATCAAAAGATGTGGATAGATCGTATCTTTGAAAATAATCCATCTATGAATGAAGTGTATCCAGATAATAGTCGTTATATTCTTGAAGCTTTCTGCATTGATCATGGAGAGGTTGAGTTTTTTGATTTAGGTGTGAAGCCAATTGTTCGTAATGTCTATTCTTTACATGGTAGTGAAGTTAAAAAGAAAGGATACAAAATATCCGATGTGTGTATTCATTGCGGTAAATGTGAAAGGGTATGTCCACAAAGTTGCATAAAAGATTTTGTGATTCAGCAAAACACTGTTTACATTGCGGCTTATGTTTTGAAACATGTCCAGTACAGGCGATTGAAAGGATGTAATTTATGATTGAATTATTTTTAGAGAAGAAGGAGTTCTTTTTCGATTTACTATTAGAACACATAAAAATATCAGCTGTATCCATATTGATTGCGATTGTGATTGGATTGTTTATTGGAATATTGATTAGTGAGTATAAGAAAACAAGTAAATTCACATTGAGTGTCATTAGTTTTCTATATACGATTCCTTCCATTTCCATGTTAGGATTCTTGATTCCATTTACAGGCGTTGGAAATACAACAGCCATTATTGTATTAACGATTTATGCCTTATTACCAATGGTAAGAAATACATATACGGGACTTACAAATGTGGATGAGAACATTATTGAAGCTGCCAAAGGCATGGGGAGTACAGATTATCAAATTCTATATAAAATCAAACTTCCACTTTCTATGCCCATGATACTTTCTGGCATTCGAAGTATGGCTACCATGACCATTGCGCTTGCCGGTATCGCATCCTTTATTGGAGCTGGAGGACTCGGTGTTGCGATTTATCGAGGGATTACGACAAATAATGCGAATATGACAATGATTGGAAGTATATTGATTGCACTTCTAGCTCTATTTGTTGATTTTATTTTGGGTTGTTTAGAAAAGAGGAAACGTTTCAATAAGAAAGGTTCAATTCTTGTAGTTGTATTGATTATTCTTTCTTTATTTGTATCTCTATTTTTAAATAAACAACAAGAAACAATTCATATTGCGACAAAACCTATGACTGAACAATATATTTTATTAGGTGAAATGATGGATATATTGATTGAACAAGATACGAATTTAAATGTTGAGATTACCCAAGGCGTAGGTGGAGGAACATCCAATATTCAACCGGGAATGGAAAGTGCAGAATTTGATATCTATCCAGAATATACGGGTACAGGATGGAATATGGTCTTAAAAAAAGAGGATTTATATACGGAAGACTTATTTGAGGATCTACAAAAACAATATCAGAAGAAATATGATATGAGCTGGCTTGGTATGTATGGATTTAATGATACATATGGTTTAGTTGTACGAAAAGAAATTGCCGAACAATATGGTTTAAAAACATATTCAGATTTAAGTAGAGTTTCGTCTCAACTTGTTTTTGGAGCAGAGTATGACTTTTTTGAAAGAGAAGATGGATATGATGCACTATGTGATGCGTATGGGTTGAACTTTAAAAAGACAATGGATTTGGATATTGGACTAAAATATCAAGCTATCAATCAGGGAAAAATTGATGTTATGAATGTATTCACAACGGATGGTCAGCTTTCAACTTCAAATGTCACAGTGTTAAAGGACGATCAAAACTTATATCCTTCATACATGTGTGGTAATGTTGTTCGAAATGAAGTCTTAAAGAAACATCCAGAATTAGAAACAGTATTAAATACATTAACGAATACGATCAGTGATGCCCAAATGGCGAAAATGAATTATGAAGTCGAGACATTAAAAAAAGAACCTAGAGATATCGCAAAGAAATTATTAAAGGATAGGGGGTTGTTGAAGTGAGTGTAGCTGTAGAATTTAGAAATATTAAAAAGGCATATGGTGAAAATGTTGTGATTGAAGACTTAAACCTAAAAATTGAACAAGGCGAATTTGTGAGTATTGTAGGTTCAAGTGGATGTGGTAAAACAACGACATTAAAGATGGTGAATGGATTGATTGAACCTACAAGTGGAAGTGTGTTTGTCAATAATGAAGATATTAAATCAAAGAATCTTATTGAATTAAGAAGAGGCATTGGCTATGCGATTCAGGGAAGTGTTTTGTTTCCGCACTTAAATGTGGAACAAAATATTTCCTATGTACCGAATTTGTTAAACAAGAAAGATAAGACAAAGACGCGTGATGCTGTAGCCAAATGGATGCAAATCGTGGGCTTAGATGAAGAGATTATGCATCGTTATTCGAATGAATTATCGGGTGGTCAGCAACAAAGAGTGGGTATCGCAAGAGCTTTAGCAGCTTCACCAAGTCTATTATTGATGGACGAACCATTTGGGGCAGTCGATGAAATTACGCGAGAACAGCTTCAAAAAGAAATGAAGCGAATTCATAAGGAGACAAAGATCACGATTTTATTTGTGACGCATGATATCAATGAAGCTTTAAAATTGGGTACAAAAGTGTTAGTTATGCATCAAGGAAAGATTGAACAGTATGATACACCTAAAAATATTTTAAATCATCCTGCAAGTGATTATGTAAACCAGCTAGTCTATCGCCAAAGACACATGTGTCATTTATCGGATGATCAATTAGGTGATTGTGAATACAGTGCAGTTTCAAAGGTGTAAATATGAATCAAGAAGAAAGAAGAGTATATTTAATTCAATATTTATTGAATGAAGATAGTCAATATGAAGATATTTCAATACCTCATAATGCGTTTGATCAAAAGAAACTGTTAAGAGCCTTAATGAATGTGCGTATTCCTAAACCTATTAAAAATAAATTTCTTACTGTTCAAGATGAATATTTAAAAGAAGAGATTCAAAGGAAAGGGATTGTTTCGATTGATGATCTTGATGAAATTCAAAAAGATTTATATGTTTGGCAAGGCGATATCACAACTTTAAAATGTGATGCGGTCGTCAATGCAGCCAACAGTCAAATGCTTGGATGTTTCTGTCCCAATCATGGATGTATTGATAATGCGATTCATACGTATGCAGGTATACAACTTCGTTTAAAGATGCATGCAATTATGTCTTCACAACAAACTTTAGAAGAAACGGGTAGGGCAAAAATTACATCGGCATATAATTTGCCATGTCAATATATCTTACATACCGTAGGTCCTATTGTTCGTGGTGTTGTGACTAAAAAAGATAAAGCGGACTTAAAAAATTGTTACACAAGTTGTTTAGAACTAGCTGAAAAGATGGGTTTAAAAAGTATCGCATTCTGTTGTATTTCAACAGGGGAATTTCATTTCCCAAATGATTTGGCTGCACAAATTGCGATAGAAACTGTAAAGGAATATAAAAGGAAAACATCGAGTGAAATGAAGGTGATATTTAATGTTTTTAAATCTTTGGACAAACAAATCTACACAGACTTACTTGGATAAGATTGAAAAAGTAAAAGAGATATTAAGTGATTGAGATGCGATTGTGATTGGAGCTGGAGCCGGATTATCAGCGGCTGCCGGATTTGAATATAGTGGCCAACGCTTTGATACGTATTTTGCGGATTTTAAACAAAAATATAAAATTGAAGACATGTACTCTGGAGGCTTTTATCCATTTGAATCATTGGAAGAATATTGGGCCTATTGGAGTCGATATATATGGATCAATCGGTATATGGATGCACCTAAAGATGTATATGAAACGTTATTGTCTTTGGTGAAGGATAAAGATTATTTTGTGCTTACCACAAATGTAGATCATTGTTTTCAAAAGGCGGGTTTTGATAAAAAAAGACTGTTCTATACACAAGGAGATTATGGCTTGTTTCAATGTATGACACCTTGTCATAATGAAACGTATGAAAATAAAGATTTGATTTTAGAAATGGTTTCTAAACAAAAAGATATGAAGATACCGACTGAATTGATCCCAAAATGTCCACATTGTGGTAAACCCATGACAATGAATCTTAGATGTGACAATACATTTGTAGAAGATGAAGGATGGCACAAGGCAAGTCAAAGATTTTTAGATTTTATTCGTACGAGAAAAATCTAAAAATAGTTTTCTTAGAATTAGGGGTTGGCTTTAATACACCAGCCATTATTAAATATCCATTTATGCAGATGACGATGCATAATCCAAACGCAACCTATGTTTGTATCAATCAACAAAATATATTGTGTCCTAAAGAAATTCAATCTCAATCCATTTGTATGCAAGAAGATATTTATAAAGTAATACAAGATCTAAAATAAAAGGAAAAGCGAAATGCTTTTCCTGTTTTGATATTATTTATTAACAGCTTCTTTTAATGCTTTGGCAACTTTGAACTTAACAGACTTGCTGGCTTCAATTTGAATCTTTTCTTTTGTTAGAGGATTGAATCCTTCTCTAGCTTTTCTTTCTGTGATTTCAAATTTTCCAAATCCTGCAAGATCCACCGTTTTTCCTTCACTCAATCCTTCAAAGATTTGTGTTAAGGCTGAATCAACAACTTCAGTAATGTCCTTTTTAGTTAAGTGAGAATCTTCGGCAATGTTAGAAATGATGTCCTTTTTAGTTAATTTTTCCATGTTTATAAGTCTCCTTTACATCCTTATAATACGCCTTTTTTAATCATAAGCCAACCCATTAGATGAATTGGTTGGACAAATTCATTGTTTTTAATTAAATCGTTGATTTCATCTTCTGTATATTCTTTAACTTCTAAAAATTCAGTGGAATCTAGATGCTGATCACATGCCTTTTCACAATCATCGGCATAATATAAAAATGCGTAATTATCCGAAATAGTCGGATTACTAGGAATGGTATAAATATGTTTCCAGTTATTTGAAATATAGCCAGTTTCTTCTTCAAGTTCACGCTTAGCTGCAAGTAGTGCACTGTCTTTTTCATCACCTTCAATGCCACCTGCACAAAATTCAGTGGTCACTTTTTTTAAGCCATGTCTATATTGACGTACAGTTATATACTTATCATCTTTTGTTCTTGCGATAATCACGACAAAGTTTCTTCTTGAATAGTTATAGAAAGGGGAGAATTCCTTTCCATCGGGAAGAATAAAAGACTCTTTACGAAAGTCGATCCATTCATCTTGTACAATGTGTTCTGTTTTATTTAATTTCCAATTTAAATCCATTTTTATCACCCAAGATATTATAAAACAATTAAAAAAAATAGTGCAACCAAAGTTACACTATTCATTGACTATGCTTGTTGTGCGATTCCAACGTATCTTGAACTTAATGCAGTCGCTAAAGCCATATTTGAAACAACAGCTACGATGACTTCAGGAATCATGTTTGTTCCGATGACACCAGCCATAACACCGTTTAATGCAGCTTGGCTAATGCCTAAAGCTTGTGAGTATTGAGGACCGAATAAGATAACAATCAATCCTAATACCATGATTGTGTGGCATACTGTTGCTACTGCAGCGGCAATACCTGCAGCAACTGGAGTATTTTTCGCATATTTTTTAGTGAATTTAAATACATAACCAGCAATTACACCTAATAAAATACGTGGAACTAAAGCTATAACTAAACTAAAGAAGTTACCAGAAATTCCACCAACTGTTACGAATGGAGAGAAGACAAAGCTTGTGATTCCAGGTGTCATTGTAGCACCGATGACTGATGTACATCCGAATACGAATCCTAAGAAAGCTCCTGCAGCAGGTCCCATTGTGCTAGCCAAGATAATTACAGGCACGTGCATCAATGTAACACTTAATGCGTTAATACGTAAGTATCCAATTGGTGTTAGATACATGATGATTTCGATGGCCAAAAATAAAGCCAACACGCACATCTGGCGTACTGATAGTTTTGATTTGTTCATATTTCCTCCTACTTTCGTTTCTTTACAGAATACGATGTAACTAATCAAATTGATGCCTTCATACATAGATTATGGTCATGCGATCCATATCCACAAAAAAACATCTTAAACATTCTACAATAAAAAAAAACAGGAATCAAGTCTATTTCCTTAAGTAAAGAAGTATTGGTTTCGATAGGGTACAACGCAGATTATCTTTAATTTTTTTTAAAGCTCCTCTTTTGCAAATGGGTGGTAAGTGACAAATTGTTACAGGCAATGGTATAATTAGAACGCTTGTAGAAAGGCAAGCTCTTGAAGAGCTTCATGAGGTGAATAACCATCAAGAGGAACTTGGCGGTTCTGGTTATTCATCTCGTGAAACTCCGAACCGCCAAACACAAATGAATAAAAAAACTGGAAGGACGTATCCCTCCAGGTTGAGCGCCACAGTGCACTCCTTCGTCAAAGTTAATATAACATAATTTGTTTAAAAATGTAATAAAAGACTGCTTAGAATATAATCTAAACAGTCTAGTTTTTTTTGATTTTATGTCCTAGTTCCAAAAGTCGAATGGAGAAGTGGAATCGTCATCATCTTCATTATTGTTATAGTAAGAAGATTGTGTCGATGATTTACTTACATCTTTTCCTTGAAGCATGGTATTGATAGAATCTTTGACATCGCTGATCGCAATCGCATAGCCCATACCTTCTACATCGGTATCACTAAATTTAGCGGAGTTGATGCCAATCAATTCACCACTCATATTAAGTAGGGCACCACCAGAGTTTCCTGGATTGATCGCAGCATCGGTTTGAATATACGATTGTGATTTGTCTGTATCTGAACTTGTTGAAACACTACGATTTGTAGCCGATACAATACCTGTTGTAACACTTTGACCATAACCTAACGCATTACCAATCGCAACGACTTGTTCTCCAACTTGAAGTTTGTCACTGTCTCCAATCGTCGCAATCGCAATTTGTTTTAAAGTATCTTCACTTAAGTCTTTTGTCTTGATGGAAATCACAGCTAAGTCACGATTTTCATCTACACCTTTTACTGTAGCTACAACATTTGTATTATCCGCTAATGTACAAGTTAAGGTCTTGGCATTTTCAATAACATGATAGTTTGTCAAAATATCGATTTCACCATTCTTTTTATTGATGATCACACCACTACCTACACTTGTATTTTCTTGTTGCGTAAACGGATTGCTTCTTGAGTTATTTCCATACATACTAAAATAATTTTGTACATCCGATACCGAAACGTTGGTAATCGATACAATACTTGGCATACAATTTTGAGCGACTGCACTCACATTTGAAGTGGTTGAACTTGAAGTTTTCAAAACATTTGTGCTTTGAACTGTTGTATTTTGTTTATTATAGTTATCAACCACATAGTTGACACCTTGAAAACTTCCAGCCGCAACTACACCAAATGTGGCCGCACTCAATACAAGCTTTGTACCTTTCTTTAATAATTTATGATTTGAATTTGGAATTTTTGGCATTTCATTTTTCATGTCCTTGTACCTCCTTATTTACAATACAAGGATATCGCAATAAGCTTAAATGAACTTTAAATTATTCCATATTTGTGTAACCCATTAAATACGTATCCACTTCTTTTGCACACTCTTTACCTTCATGAATAGCCCATACAACTAAGGATTGACCTCTATGACAATCTCCAGCTGTAAAGTATTTGTCTTTGACTTGATAAGAATTTGGTTGTGTCACAATCGTATTTCTTTGTGAAGTTTCCAATTTAAAACTCTTCTTTAAATCATCTTCAACACCAATAAAACCAGCTGCAATCAATAATAAATCACAGTCTAAAATTTGTTCAGAACCCTTAACTTCTTCAAGCTTTCCATTGTTGAATTGTACTTTTACGGTTTTGATCTGTTTTAAATTTTTCTTATCATCTAAGATACACTCTTTCACGGTTGTTTCATAAATACGAGGATCCTTTTTAAAGACGGCAATCGCTTCTTCTTGACCATAATCTGTCTTACAGATCTTAGGCCATTCTGGCCAAGGATTACTTTCTAGTCTTTCATCTGGGGCTTTAGGCATCATTTCAATTTGTACAACACTTGCACAACCCTGACGAATACTTGTACCAACACAATCATTTCCAGTATCACCACCACCGACAATGACGACATGTTTATATTTGGCAGAAATTTCTTCGGTGTTATCCAACAAATGTTTAGTGGCCTTTGTAAGATAGTCCACCGCAAAATAAATGCCTGTACAATCACGATTCTTTACATTTAGATCACGAGCCTTTTTAGATCCAGTCGCAAAAATAATCGCATCGAATTCTTTTTCCAATTCCTTTTTGGTGATGTCTTTACCTACATTCACATTGGTTTTAAAAATGATTCCTTCTTGCTTAAGAATATCTAATCTTCTTTGAATGACATTCTTTTCAAGCTTCATATTTGGAATACCATACATCAATAAACCACCAATACGATCTTCTTTTTCAAAGACAGTCACAGAATGACCTCTTCGATTTAAATCATGAGCTAGTGCAAGTCCTGCAGGACCTGAACCAATGATGGCGACCTTTTTATCCGAACGAACACTAGGAATATAGGCTTTCATCCAATCATTTTTATAGGCTGTTTCAATTGTATACAATTCATTTTTTTGATTGTGACAGGTTCTTGATCTAAACCATTCAAACAAGCCTTTTCGCAAAGGGCAGGGCATACACGGCCAGTAAATTCAGGGAATGGATTTGTTTTTAATAATCTGGATAAAGCTCTTTTATCGTTGCCATTATAGATTTCATCATTCCATTCCGGAATCAAGTTGTGTAAAGGACAGCCAGTCACCATGTTTTTTAATTTAATGGCTGACTGACAAAAGGGAACGCCACAGTTCATGCAGCGTGCACCTTGTTTACGTCTAGTTTCTTCATCTAAAAAAGGATGAAATTCATTAAAGTTTGTGATACGAGAAAGAGGTTGGATGGCCTCGTTTTCTTGTCTTTCATATTCTAAAAAATCCTGTTGGTTTTCCCATAATCCTTCATCCTTTCTAAGCATGTACCTGTTCAAAAGCCATTAGACTGGCTTCATCATCATGATAGCCTTTGGCCTTTAATTCACGAATCAATGTTGTGATCTTTTCATAATCCTTAGGTACGATTTTTTTAAAGTTGGATAGTTCAGAATCAAAATTTGATAAAATCTTTTCTGCAACATCCGAATTTGTATATTTGTAGTGATTCTTTAATAATTGCGTTAATGTTTCAATATCTGCTTTACCACTTACTTCATATGTATTGACTAATTGTTTATTTAAACGTGTATATAAATCATGGTTCGGATCATAAATATACGCAATACCACCAGACATACCGGCAGCCAAGTTTTTACCCGTTTGACCTAAAATCACAACAGTACCGCCAGTCATATATTCAAGTCCATGATCACCAACACCTTCTACAACAGCACTTGCACCTGAGTTACGTACCGCAAAACGCTCACCTGCCATACCACGAATATAAGCTTCACCACTGGTTGCACCATATAAGGCCACATTACCAATAATGACATTTTCATTTGGCTTAAAAGTCGCTTCTTTATTCGGTTGAATAATCAATTTACCACCCGATAAGCCCTTGCCAAAATAGTCATTCGCATCACCATGTACATCTAAAGTGATTCCTTTTTGGGCGAATGCTCCAAAAGATTGTCCTGCACCACCGTTACAATGCACTGTATATGTATCGTCTTGTAGTGTGTTATTAAACTGTTTTGTGACGGCACTTGATAAAATAGTTCCTACTGTACGATCTGTACTAGAAATATGGATTGTTTCCGCATGAGGCTTTTTCTCTTTAAAATAAGGCTCAAACTTAGGAAGCAATGTTTTCATATCGACAGTTTTTTCAAGTTCAAAATTAAATGTATCTTTTGGTTCATAATGAATATTGTGAGGTGTCATTAAAATGTTAGAGTAATCCATATTCGCATCTTTATCCACTTCTAGATTATCCGTATGACCTACCATTTCATTGATTGTGTGATAGCCAAGTTCAGCCATGATTTCTCTTAATTCACGTGCAATAAACAACATGAAGTTCATGACATATTCTGGTTTTCCTTTGAAACGTTTTCTTAATTTTTGGTTTTGTGTTGCCACACCAAATGGACAAGTATCTAGATTACATACACGCATCATCATACATCCCATAGTTACAAGTGGTGCTGTCGCAAAGCCAAATTCTTCCGCTCCAAGTAAGCAGGCAATCGCAACATCTTTTCCGGTCATTAACTTACCATCGGTTTCAATTAAGACACGACTTCTTAAACCGTTTTCCACTAAGTTTTGATGGGCTTGGGCCAAACCTAATTCCCAAGGAAGCCCTGCATGGTGAATACTACTTTGGGAAGCAGCACCTGTACCCCCATCATAACCAGAAATTAAGACGACGGTAGCTCCGGCTTTGGCAACACCAGAGGCAATCGTACCTACACCCGCTTCGGAAACAAGCTTAACACTGATTCGAGCTTTTGGGTTGGTGTTCTTTAAGTCGTAGATCAATTGGGCTAAGTCTTCAATGGAATAGATGTCGTGGTGAGGAGGAGGGGAAATCAAAGATACGCCTGGCGTTGAATATCGAGTTTTCGCAATCCATGGATAGACTTTTTTGCCTGGCAAGTGTCCACCTTCACCTGGTTTTGCGCCTTGTGCCATCTTGATTTGAATTTCTTTGGCACTGACTAAGTATTCTTCGGTTACGCCAAAACGACCACTCGCCACTTGTTTAATAGCGGAGTTCTTTTCGGTACCTAAACGTTCTGGTTTTTCGCCACCTTCACCCGAATTGGATTTACCACCCAATCGATTCATGGCAATGGCCATACATGTATGGGCTTCTTCAGAGATAGAACCATAGCTCATGGCACCTGTCTTAAAGCGTTTTACGATTTCGTATTCACTTTCCACTTCCGATAATGGGATTGAATTTCTTGTCTTTTTAAAGTGCAATTGACTTCTTAAATGGTGTTTTTGATGGTTTGAATTCAATTCATTCGAATATTCTTTAAATAAATCGTAGTTATTAGTTTGTGTAGCTCTTTGAAGTTTCACAATTGTTTCTGGAGAATATAAGTGATCTTCTTTTCCATCGCCCTTTCTTAGTTTATGAAATCCAATGGAATCTAAACTTGTATCGGTTGTAAGTCCTAATGGATCATAGGCACGATCATGGTGATAGATCAAATCTTTTTCGATATCTTCTAAAGTGATGCCTTCAACTTCACTAATGGTGTTTGTGAAGTAAGTATCGATAACGTCTTTAGAGATTCCAATGGCTTCAAAGATTTGAGCACCTTGATACGATTGAAGCGTTGAAATACCCATCTTAGCGGCAATCTTAACGATGCCTTTTAAAATGGCTTCATTATAGTCGTCGATGGCGATATTGACTTCTTTATCTAACATATTCAATTGAATCATTTCTTCAATGCATTCATGTGCTAAATATGGATAGATGGCGGTTGCGCCATAGCCTAAAATTGTTGCGAATTGATGAACATCTCTTGGTTCACCACTTTCTAGAATGATGGATACATCGGTTTTCTTTTTTGTCTTAACTAAGTGTTGTTCTAGAGCAGATACAGCTAAAAGACTAGGAATGGCCATATGACCTTCATCAACACCTTTATCACTAAGAATCAAGATGTTAGCTCCATTTCGATAGGCTTTATCACATTCGATAAATAAGTTGTCTAATGCTTCCTTTAAGGATGTGCCACGATAGAATAGTAAAGAGATCGTTTCATTTTTAAATCCAGGACGGTTTAATTGGCGAATCTTATCCATATCTCGTGATGTTAGAATTGGATTGTTGACTTCAAGAACTGTACAGTTTTCAGATTTATCTTCTAATAAATTTCCGTCACTACCAATATAGATGGTTGTATCTGTGACAACTTCTTCACGTAAAGAATCAATTGGTGGGTTGGTTACTTGGGCGAATAGTTGTTTAAAGTAATGGAATAAACTTAAATGATTTTGGGAATAAATTGCCAAAGGAATATCGGTACCCATCGCACTTGTTGGTTCAAGTTTAACGCGGGCCATTGGTAAAATAATATCTTTTACATCTTCATAGGTATAGCCGAAGACTTTATAAAGAATATCTCTTTCAGGTTGAGAGTGGATGTGCGTTTTTTTATCAGGAGCTGGTAAATCTTTGAGGTGTAATAAGTGGTTGTCCAACCATTCTCCATATGGATTTGAATGGGCGTATTCATTTTTAAGATCATAGTCTTCAATCAATTCTTTTTTCACAGTATCGACAAGTAACATCTTACCGGGTTCAAGTCTTGATTTTTTAACGATTTTCTTTTCATCCATATCCAATACACCAACTTCACTGGATAAAATCAACATGTTGTCGCTTGTTAGATAGTATCGACTTGGTCGAAGCCCATTACGATCTAATACGGCTCCTACTTTTTGTCCATCACTAAATAAAATAGCGGCTGGACCATCCCATGGTTCCATCATAGTGGCATAGTAGTGGTAGAAATCTTTCTTCTTTTGGTCCATGGCTTGGTGTTTCCATGGTTCTGGAATCAAGATCATAACGGCTTTTTCAAGTGGCATGCCATTCGTGACTAAGAATTCTAGGGCGTTATCTAACATGGCTGAATCGGAACCGGAAGTATTAATGATAGGTAAGATTTTACTTGAATTTTCATCCAAGAATTTTGAATGCATACGTTCTTCACGCGCTAACATCTTGTTGACGTTGGCACGGATGGTGTTGATTTCACCATTGTGGGCAATATAACGGTTTGGATGCGCTCTTTGCCAAGATGGTGTTGTATTGGTAGAGAAACGTGAGTGTACAATCGCAATGGCAGATTTATAGTTTTCATCTTGTAAATCTAAATAGAATTTTCTTAATTGAGAAACAAGAAACATACCTTTATAAACAATGGTACGACTGCTTAATGAGGCAACATACGTTTCTTTACAACTCTTTTCAAATTCGCGTCGAATCACATATAGTTTTTGTTCTAGGTCTGTATCGCCTTGGACAAAAGCTTGGTAAATGCTAGGCATACAATCTTTGGCTTTTTGGCCTAAGATGGAATCATCACATGGTACTTTTCGCCAAGTAATGAATGTGCATCCTTCTTGTTCGACAAGTTTTTCAAACATTTTTTTGTGTTGGTTTAAAAGCAGTTTATTTCTTGGCAAGAAAAACATACCGACACCATAGTGTTCGGGTAGTTTGATGTTGTCTTTCTTTAATGTTTTGCGAAAAAAGTCATCACTGATTTGAAGGAGAATACCAACTCCATCACCCACTTTACCACTGGCATCTTTACCTGCACGGTGTTCTAGTTTTTCTACAATGTGCAATGCTTTGTCTAAGACATCATAGCTTTGTTTACCATCGATTTGGACTACGGAACCAATACCGCAGGCATCGTGTTCGATTTCAAAATTCATAATTTACACAACCCTTCTATTTTCCGCTGTCTCCATAGTTTGATAAATAACGAGCACTCGGATCGTTGACGTTACATCCTTGCCAGTTTTTATTTGGCATCCAGAAATCTTTGATCATACCTGCCTGTTCAGGGTAGTACGATTCAAAAATTTCACGATATAATAAAGATTCTTTTGTGAATGGAGAACAGTATTTGTATTGTTTGATTTTTTCTTCAAATTCAGCATCTGTATACTGCTTTTCGGCATATTCTTTAATATCATCACTTAAGGAGTGACCAACCGCATCGGAGAAGGCGGCTTTTTCACGCATTAAGATGTCGTAAGGAAGGATTTCGTCTTTTTCAAACGCATGACGAAGTAAATATTTTCCTTTATTGTAGGTGTTCATTTTCTTTTGTGGATCAATGGCCATAACGTACTTGACAAAATCTAAATCGCCAAAGGGAACACGAGCTTCAATGGAGTTTGTGGAAATACAGCGATCGGCTCTTAATACATCGTACATATAGAGTTCATGTACTCGTTTTACGCTTTCTCGTTGGAATTCTTCTGGGCTTGGGGCAAAATCTATATATTTGTAGCCAAACAATTCATCACTGATTTCACCAGTAAGTAATACGCGAATGTTACTTTGTTCATGAATGGCTTTACAGATTAAATACATTCCAATACTGGCACGAATGGTTGTGATGTCAAAAGTAGCCAAAGTTTTAATGACGGGTTTGATGGCCTCTAAGACATCTTCTTTATTGATAATGATTTCATGGTGGTTTGAGCCAATAAAGTCAGCGACTTCTTTGGCATATTTTAAATCGATCGCATCCGTTTCCATACCAATCGCATAGGTTTCAATGGGTTTATTTAATAGTTTCTGGCTAATGGCACAAACTAAACTTGAATCTAATCCTCCACTCAATAAGAATCCTAGTGGGGCATCGGCATCCAATCTTTTCTTGACACCTTCCACTAATTTATCGTGAATATTAGAACAGATGGTTTCAAGATCTGAAGTGATCACTTCATCAACTTTAGTAATGTCTAAGTAACAAGTGAATTTACCATCGGCATAGTAAAATCCAGGAGGGAATGGAAAGATTTGTTCGACAATGGAAACTAGGTTTTTGGCTTCAGAGGCAAAGACAATATTATGATTTTGATCATAGCCATAAAATAATGGACGGATTCCGATTGGATCTCTGGCGGCAATAAAATCGTTTTTCTTGGCATCATAAATAATGCAGGCATATTCAGCATCTAGCTTTTTAAACATGTCTAAGCCGTATTTTTCATAGAGTGGTAGAAGAATTTCACAATCGCTTTGCGAAATAAATGTATAGCCGGATTTTTCTAATTCGGACTTAATTTCTCGAAATCCATAGATTTCGCCGTTACATACCACATAATTGCCATCTCTTTCAAAAGGCTGCATGCCAAGAGGACTTAGTCCCATGATGGATAGTCTTTGAAAACCTAGATAGCCACATCCGACTTCTTGAATTCTTTCATCGTCTGGACCTCTTGTATATGTCGCAAGCAATGCTTGATGAATGGATTCTTTATTTACTTTTAATGATTTATAACCAATAATTGTACACATAAATTACATCTCCTTTATAGACGGAAAAACCGGGCGTATGCCGGTTTATTGAATTCCGAATAATAATTTTCCATATGTTGGAAATGGCCAATCACTATTAGAAGTAATGACTTCAAGTTCATCGCATGGTTTTCTTAAATTTGCCATGTCTTGAATGATGAAGTCACGTACATAGAAGGCTGATTTTTCAAAATCATCAATTTCATGTAGTTTTTTAACATCGTTTTCAAGTGTCATCATAGCTTGGTAAGCTTCGGTCAAATATTCACTGACTTTTTTAGCTGTTTCAAGTTCATAGGTTAAGTCGATACCGATGGCCTTTTTATTTGCGATTGTATCTGTCAATTCTTTAGAGAACTTACTTGCAGCTGGTAAAATGTCTTTTTTCGCAATGTCTAACATTGTCAATGCTTCAATGTTGATTTGTTTTTCATATTCATCCATTAAAATTTCATATCTTGATTCCACTTCTTCTTTAGATAAAACTTTTTGTCTTTCAAATAGGGCAATGTTTTCATCGGTTTTGAAGTATGGAAGGGCATCTGGAGTTGTCTTTAAGTTTAATAAACCTCTAGACTCAGCTTCTTTAACCCAAGAATCATCATATCCGTTGCCATTGAAGATAATGCGTTTGTGGTTTTTGATTGTATCTTTGATCAAGGCATGTAATGTGCTTTCAAAATCATCGCTAGTTTCAAGAATGTCCGCAAATTTTTCGATTTCATCCGCAATGACTGTATTTAACACAATATTGCATCCGGCAATACTTGAGTTAGATCCCGGCATTCTGAATTCGAATTTGTTTCCGGTAAAGGCGAATGGAGAAGTACGGTTACGATCTGTTGAATCTTTAGGGAATTTAGGAAGAACGGTTGCTCCAATCTTCATCAATTCTTTTTCTTTTCCATCATATGGTTTGTCTTCTTCAATGGCCTTTAATACAGCAGTTAATTCATCACCTAAGAAAATAGAGATAATAGCTGGAGGGGCTTCGTTAGCACCTAGTCGGTGATCGTTACCTGCAGTGGCTACGCTTAATCGCAATAAGTCTTGGTGTTCATCTACAGCTTTAATAATAGCGGCTAAGAAGACTAAAAATTGTGCGTTTTCATGAGGTGTATCGCCTGGTTCTAGTAGGTTGATTCCTGTATCCGTAGATAAAGACCAGTTATTGTGTTTACCACTTCCGTTGATGCCTTCAAATGGTTTTTCATGAAGTAGGGCAACCAATCCATGTTTTTTCGCAACTCTTTGAATCAATTCCATTGTCAATTGGTTGTGGTCTGTTGCGATATTTGTCGTTGTAAAGATTGGGGCTAATTCATGTTGTGCAGGAGCGACTTCGTTATGTTCAGTTTTTGCCAAGATGCCAAGTTTCCATAACTCTTTATTTAAATCGGACATAAATTCTTGCACACGAGTCTTGATTGTTCCAAAATAGTGATCTTCTAGTTCTTGTCCTTTAGGGCATGGTGCACCAAATAAAGTACGTCCTGTATAGATCAAGTCTTTTCTTTGTTCATAATATTTTTGGTCAACTAAGAAATATTCTTGTTCAGGTCCTACGGTTGTTTTAATGGTTTGAACATCGTCATTGCCAAATAATTTCACAATACGTAAGGCTTGTTTATTAATGGCCTGCATACTTCTTAATAGTGGTGTTTTCTTATCTAGGGCGTGTCCTGAGTAAGAGCAGAAAGCGGTTGGAATACAAAGTACTCCGTTTTTAATAAAGGCATAGCTTGTTGGATCCCAAGCTGTATATCCTCTGGCTTCAAATGTAGCTCTTAAACCACCATTTGGAAAACTTGAGGCGTCTGGCTCACCTTTAATTAATTCTTTACCACTAAATTCCATAATGACTTTGCCGTCTTTATCCGGATTGATAAAACCATCATGCTTTTCAGCAGTAACTCCTGTCATTGGCTGGAACCAGTGTGTGTAGTGTGTTGCACCTTGTTCTAGGGCCCATTCTTTCATAGCGTGGGCTACCGCATTTGCGATTTTGATATTTAACTGTTTTCCATCGCGAATGGTTTTTTCTAATTCGCGATACGTATCTTTTGCGAGCTTTTCTCGCATAACAGATTCATCAAAAACTTTACTTCCAAAAATTTCTTCTACTTTCGATTTCATAATGGCTCTCCTTTACATAAAAAAAGCAAGGACACTAAAAAAACTAGGGGTTGACCTATATTTTCTTTGGCGTCCTTGCCATGTATGCATTCATTATAAACAGATATTTTGTGTTGTCAATGAAAAAATGTAAAAATATTTGAAAACAGAATGAAAATAGTGTATTAATTATTCGAGGTGAATTGTATGACATATGAGGATGTATTAAATTTTTGTGAAGAACAAGACGTTCGATTTATTCGTCTTTCTTATTTTGATATGTATGGTACACAGAAAAATGTTTCTGTTTTACCAACCGAATTAAAAAGGGCATTTGTGGAGGGCATTAGCTTTGATGCCAGTGCCATTGATGGCTTTCTAGATGAAGTGCATAGTGATCTATTCTTATATCCAGATCCAAACACTATGAGTATCTTGCCATGGCGCAGTATGGATGGAAGTGTTATTCGTATGTATTGCGATATTAAATATCCGGATGGAACGCCTTTTGAAAGGGATGTGCGCTATATATTAAAGAAGGCAATCCTAAAAGCGAAAAGTATGGGGATAGATGTTAACTTTGGTTCAGAATTTGAATTCTACTTATTTAAGCAGGATGAAAATGGAGAAAACACCTATGTTCCATTGGATCGTGCGGGGTATATGGATATTTCACCATTAGATAAAGGGGAAAATGTTCGTCGTGAGATTTGTTTAACATTATCGGAAATGGGAATTGATCCAGAGGTTTCGCATCATGAGATGGGTCCTGGGCAAAATGAGATTGATTTTCGTTATTCTAGTGCTTTACAAGCAGCGGATAATGCGGCGACATTTAAATGGGTTGTTGAAGCTATTGCGAATATGCAGGGATTGGTAGCTGACTTTTCACCAAAACCTTTGCAGGATCAGCCAGGAAATGGGATGCATATCAATATGAGTGTAGATCATCATGAAGAGTTGTTGATGCCTTTTATGGCGGGTATTTTAAATCGTATTGAAGAGATGACAGTCTTTTTAAATCCGACAAAAGACTCCTACCAGCGTTTGGGTAAGGATAAGGCGCCTAGCTTCATTTCCTGGTCCTATCAGAATCGGAATCAATTGATTCGTATTCCGGCTACGCATTCGACAAATCGTATGGAGTTAAGGAGTCCGGATTGTAGCTGTAATATTTATTTAGCGTATGCCTTATTGATTTATGCCGGTTTAGAGGGTATTGAAAAGAATATGATACCCAATCCTTGTACGGATATTGTATCAAGTGATACAAATAAGCTTCCTTTAAGTTTAGAAGAGGCAAAGTCAAAGGCGAAGTATTCAACTTGGTTAAAAGAAGTTTTAGGAAAAGATGTAGTGGATATTTATGTTGGGTAAGTGCGTATGGAGGCAAGTAAAGTATTAGTACTTGGAAATGAGAAATTCTTAGCTCTATTAAAAAATACGGCCAATTATCAATATGTGCTGTCAAAGACATATAATGATGCGTTAAATAAGTTGAGAAATACGCATTTTGAGATTGTTGTGATCTTATATTCGCAAACGACGAGTGGTCTTTTAAATTTTGCGAAGAGTTTAAATACACAAGTTCTTTTGGTGTGCAATAAGGAAATCTATGATCAAGTTTCATATCAATGTAAAGATAGTGGTATAATAGTTTTGTCGTATCCCATCAAGAAGCAGTTATTGTATGAAACATTCCAGATTCTTTTGAGTGTGAATAGGCGAATTCAGCTTCATGAAAAGAAGATCACAAAGCTTGAACAGAAATATTTAGAGTTGAAGATGGTGGATCATTGTAAGTTGGTTCTGATCTCAAATTATCATTGGAGTGAAGACAAGGCGCATCACTATATTGAAAAGATAGCGATGGAGCAGAATAAAACGAAATTCTTGGTGGCTAAAGAGTTATTAGAGGAGTTTCAAATATGAAAAAGATTCAAAAAACCAATGCGATGCGTTTTTTAGATCAGCATAAAGTGGCATATGAAGCGCATACGTATGAACATAAAGATGGGGATCCCGTGGATGGTGTGCATGTTGCGAATATGTTACATCAGCCAGTTGAAGCGGTGTATAAAACATTAGTTACCCAGGCCAACACAAAGGAATACTTAGTGTATATGCTTCCGGTCGAAAAGGAACTGGATCTCAAGAAATGTGCCAAAATAGCCGGAGTCAAATCGTGTGAGATGATTCATGTGAAAGATATTAATAAGATTACGGGTTATATTCGTGGTGGATGTTCTCCACTAGGTATGAAGAAGCAGTTTCGTACCTTTATTGAAAAGGATTGTTTAAATCAAGATAAGATCTATTTTAGTGCAGGTAAAATTGGTATGCAGATTGAGATGGATCCAAAGACATTGATGAATTTAATTCAAGTTCAAGCAGGAGATATCATAAAGGAGTAACTGTTATGTGGGCAAATGAGAGTGTATTTTATCAAATCTATCCTTTTGGTGCTTGTGGAGCTCCATTTGAGAATGATCATGTTCTAGAACATCGTATTCATAAATTAGAGGATTTTATTCCGCATTTAAAGAAATTAAAAGTTGATTGTATTATGTTGAATCCCATCTTTGAAAGTCGTACACATGGCTATGATACAACGGATTTTAAAACGTTGGATAGAAGATTGGGTACCAATGAAGACTTAAAAGAAGTCATAACTCAATTCCATGAAAATGGGATCAAGATCATTTTAGATGCCGTATTTAATCATGTGGGTCGTGATTTCTTTGCGTTTCAAGATGTATTAGAGAAGAAATGGGATTCGCCTTATAAAGATTGGTTCTATATTGATTTTAATGGAAACAATCACTATGATGATGGATTCTGGTACCAGGATTGGGAAGGCAATGACATCTTAGTGAAGTTGAATCTTCAAAATCAAGATGTCGTAAATTATATTCTAAGTGTAGTTGATTTTTGGCAAGAAGAATTTCATATTGATGGTTTAAGACTCGATGTAGCGTATTGTTTGGATAAAAACTTCCTACAAACTTTACATAATCATGTAAGTAGAGATTTCTTCCTTTTAGGAGAAACACTACATGGTGACTACAATCAGTGGATGAATGACAATATGTTGGATTCAGTCACAAACTATGAGTGTTATAAAGGATTGTATTCAAGTTTTAACTCAGCCAATTTCTATGAAATCCTATATTCATTGAACCGTCAATTTGGCAAGGATCCATGGTGTTTATATACAGGTAAGCATTTGTTTAACTTTGTGGATAATCATGATGTGGTAAGAGTCGCATCGATTCTAGAGGATAAAAATCAATTGCCTTTAATTTATACGATGTTATTTACAATGCCAGGTATTCCATGTATCTATTATGGTAGTGAGTGGGGTATGGAAGGTAAAAAGAATTGGAATGACACGGATCTTAGACCTGAAATCAAAGTATTTGAGTGGAATGCATTGACAGACTCAATTCAAAGATTAATCAACCTAAAGCATACGCATTCAGCCCTATCTTATGGTGACTATACACAGATTGGTATCACAAACACGGCTTGTATCTATCAAAGACAAGATGAAAAGGAATGTCTATGGATCTGTATGAATATGAAAAATGAAGCACAGACTCTAGGTTTTAATGGACAAGGCAACTTCATTGACTTAGAAACGAATGAAGAACTACATATTAGTAATGTACTCGAGTTCAAACCTTATGAAGTAAGAATATTAAAGAAAGTATCGTAATTGATACTTTTTTTCTTGTGGTATAATTTTGAAGAGGTATTTGTGTATGGAAAATTGGATTCGTAATCATGATTCGTTTTATGTAACGAAAGAGGATCAAAAGATAAAATTTAGTGATGATTTTATTTCATCCGAAGAAAGAGTGACTGGCTTAGGTAAGGGTATTTATAGCACGTATAAATATTTTGATACATATATCTGGAAAGAAGATAGTACAAATCATTATTATTTTGAGTGGATACCCAAAGTGGATGAGAATATTAAAGAGGTACACTGGCCGGATAGTTTTGTATGTGAAGATAAGGATGGCTATTCAACGATTCCTTATATGCAAGGTTTATTGATTCCCAATCGTTATGAGTATGATTATCGTAAGATTGCCTTTGATGGTCAGTTCACAAGTTGTGCGGCTTATATGCCTTGGCTTTCTCAGACAAATAATGGATTAGGATATATCGCAATTAATGAAAAGCCTTGGGATTCTAAATATACAATTGAGCATGATGATAAGGGGACTCGACTTCAATTTGTGTGGTTAACAAGTCTTGGTAAGATGCGTTATAAGCGTGTAGTTCGATATTCTTTTGAAAGGAATATGGATTATAATCGTGCGTGTAAGATTTATCGTGATTATGTAAAAGAAACGGGTTTATTTAAGAGTTTAAAGGAGAAGGAAGTCAATTTAAATAAAATATCAGATCTTCAACAGTGTGCTGTAGTACATACAGGTATTAAGGCGCATACGGAAAAGGATTCTAGATTCTATGATGGTCAGAAGGATGTGATTCATTCTTTTGATTCCGTAAAGGAAATGATTCAAAAGCTTCATAGTTTGGGTTCTTTTAAACTCTATCTTCATTTAGATGGTTGGGGAGATCCTGGCTACGATAATTGTCATCCGGATTATTTGCCGGCATGTATTGAAGCTGGTGGATGGAATGGGCTAGAGAGCCTTCAGAAAAGTTTGCGTTCTCAAAATGATTTATTTGGCTTACACGATCAGTATCGTGATTATTACTATAAGGCTAAAACACATGATGATAACCAAGCCATACAATTAGAGGATGATAGTGTGCTTGAACATGCGAATTGGGCTGGGGGAAGACAAAACTATTTGTGTGCAAGTCTAGCACCTAAGTATGTAAAACGTAATTATACAGAGGTTTTAAAACATATTGATTTGGATTGTGTATACTTAGATGTTTTCTCATGTAATGAAATGGATGAGTGTTTCAATCCAGAACATAAAATGAGTCGAAAAGAGTGTATGGAATATAGAAGAGCTTGTTTTCAATATATGATAAATAGAGGAATCATACCTTCGAGTGAAGAGTGTAGTGATTGGGCCATGCGCGAACTTGTGTTCTCTCATTATGGGCCTTATGAATTTATGATGAAAGAAGAAAATGAGAAAAGAATGGGAATACCTGTACCATTATTTAATCTTGTATATCATGATTGTTTCATTTTGCCTTGGCCAATGGATAAAAAACAAGAAGACTATATGTTGTATGCGTTATTGAATGGTGGCATTCCATATGTCGTAAGAAATGCACCGTATGATAATGTGGATGGTAATTTTGGCTCTGATGGCTTATCCATAGAAGATCGAATTAAACGTGCAAATGTTGTTCTAGATTTTTATCAAAGAATTAAAAACGAAGAGATGGTCGAACATAAAATCATTAATGATCATGTTCAACAGGCCACATTTAGTAACAACATTACGATTGAAATTAATACAAAGGAGAATACGTATAGAATTGTATGATAAAATTAGGGCTAATATTACTAATGTTACTAACAGGTTGTACACAGGCACAACCCGAGCTTAGAGAGACTAAAGAAGTTCAAACTTCAATACCTTATTCAGATGAGGAATTGATTAAAAACGCAAACAATCAAATTGATGATGAAGAATATTATGTGGATTCAATCACAATGCAGTCAGATAGTGAAGTGTGGTTTTCATTAAAGAATAAAGACTTAAACAAACAATATGTCTTTAAATATGAGCTAACTATATAAAATTCAAGTATTTTTTTAAAAAAGTTTGAAAATATAAAATAACTAGATTTTTTAGTTAGTTTTAAATTGATCTTTGAAAATGTGAATATTGGATTAAATTTAGGCATGACGAAAAGAACTTTTAAAATGTAATTTTTTATGTGAGTACCCATCTGATAACCCCTAGGAAATTTCAAGTCCTCTAGCCATGGCAT
>ERZ773109.490-NODE-490-length-23157-cov-4.549823_pt1 | contig 23157 bp, 16 predicted proteins | sample MGYA00580569_ERZ773109 | MGnify/ENA primary metagenome ERZ773109 (study PRJEB29015, sample SAMEA2737852) | human gut metagenome | biome: human gut; feature: human-associated habitat; material: faeces | place: China | collected 2012 ...
GGTGCTGTGTGCGCCCGTCCGGAACAGAGCCGAAGATCAAATACTACTTTGGCGTCAAGGGAACCTCCCTTGCGGATGCGGATGCAAAGCTTGCGGCATTGAAGGAAGATCTGTTGAAATAAGAAGCGGGAGATGGTATGGGAGCAATTCATTATTACGAAAAAGAACGGGTTTTTAAACTGGATACACCACATACCAGTTATCTGATCGGTATCGTGGATGAAGAAAAGTTTTTGGGACATATCTATTACGGCGCAAAGATCACGGACTATGACGTCCGTGCGCTGATGCGCACCGGGGAGGCACCGTTTGTTCCTTCACAGAACAACCGCGACCGGAGCTCTTTTCTGGATGCGTTTCCGATGGAGTATCCGGGGCACGGCGTCGGCGATTACAGGGAGAGTGCGATTTCCGTATCGGACAAAAACGGCAATACGGCGGTGCAGCCGCTTTACAGGGAGCATAAGATCTATGCGGGCAAACCGGGACTTCCGGGACTTCCGGCCACGTTCGGCAGCGAAGAAGAGTGTGAGACGCTTGAGATTGTGCTGGCGGATGAAGTGCTGGATCTTACGGTCACATTGTACTACACGGCATTTTATGACGTGGATGTCATTACGCGGAGCGTGCGCGTGACGAACCATGCCAAAGAACCGGTGTATCTTACGAAGGTATTTTCTACGGCGTTGGATCTTGACGCGGAGGATTACCGGATGCTGACGCTGCATGGTTCCTGGGCGAGAGAGCGACAGATCGAATACCGCCAGATCGGCTACGGAAAACAGTCTGTTGGCTCCTGCCGCGGTGAATCTTCCCATCAGGAGCACCCGTTCGTGGCGCTGGTGTCCGCAAACGCCGGACAGGAGCAGGGGCGCGTGTACGGATTCCATTTTGTGTATTCCGGCAATTTCCTGGCGCAGGTGGAGAAGAACCAGTTTGATTCCCTGCGCGTGGTGCTGGGAATTCATCCGCAGGATTTTAGGTGGGAATTAAAGCAGGATGAGACATTTACGGCACCGGAGGTTGTGATGACTTATTCGGATGCCGGGCTTGGCAGGATGACGAGAACGCTGCACGATCTCTACCGGAAGCATCTGATCCGCAGCCCGTATAAGGACAGGGAGCGCCCGGTGCTCATCAACAACTGGGAGGCAACCTACTTTGACTTTGACACGGAGAAGCTGCTTGCGATTGCGAGAGAGGCGAAGAAATCCGGAATCGAGATGCTGGTCATGGACGACGGATGGTTCGGCCACCGCAACGATGACAACACAAGTCTCGGCGACTGGCAGGTAAACGAGCAGAAGATTACGGGGGGATTAAAACGGCTGGTCGATCAGGTGAATGAGATCGGATTAGAATTCGGCATCTGGTTTGAGCCGGAGATGATCTCGCCGGATTCGGATCTGTACCGGACGCATCCGGACTGGGCAATTGCCCTTCCGGACAGAACGCCGTGCCGGTCGAGAAATCAGTATGTGCTCGATCTCTCCAGAAAAGAAGTGCGGGATTATGCGTATGAGTGTGTGGCATCCATTTTGCGCAGCGCGAACATCGCTTATGTCAAGTGGGATATGAACCGGCAGCTGACCGATCTGGGAAGCAGCGCACTTCCGGTCGAAAATCAGGGAGAATTGCTGCACCGCTATGTGCTGGGCGTCTATGAATTGCAGGAGCGTCTGATCACCGAATTCCCGGAGCTGCTTCTCGAGAACTGCTCCGGCGGCGGGGCGAGATTTGACCCGGGAATGCTGTATTACAGTCCACAGATCTGGTGTTCCGACGACACGGATGCCATAGAGCGCTTAAAGATTCAGGAGGGAACGGCGCTGCTGTATCCGCTCTCCGCGATCGGTGCGCATGTGTCCGACTGCCCGAACCACACGGTGGGACGCGTAACTCCGTTTGAGACCAGAGGAAATGTGGCGCTGGCGGGTACGTTCGGCTACGAGCTGGATGTGACAAAGCTTCCGGAGGAAGACCGGGCGAAAATTCCGGGTCAGGTGGCGCTGTACCATAAATATCATGCGCTGATGCGAAGCGGCGACTATTACCGGATCGCTTCCTATTCGCAGAATGATTCGTTTGACTGTTATGAGGTGGTGGCAAAGGATCAGTCGGAGGCGCTGATCACCTTTGTTCAGGTGCTTGGCAGACCGAATGTGCACAGCAGACGGATCCGGATACCGGGACTTGATGAGAAGAAAAAATATCGTGTTGAGACAACGGGGGAAGTGTACTGCGGAGATACCCTCCTGCATGCGGGTCTGAATGTTCCGGCGATGTGGGGAGATTTCCAGTCGGTACTGATACACTTATCCGAGGTGTCTGATGAACAGTAGTTGGAGGATGGAAAAATGGCAAAAGCGGTAAAGCTGGCAGATATTGCGGGACAGCTTGGCGTGAGTACGGTTACCGTATCGAAGGCGCTGTCCGGACAGAAAGGCGTCAGCGAGGAACTGCGGGAGAAGATAAAAACGCTTGCCGATGAGATGGGATACAAACAGCCGTCCGCCAGGCGGCGCGAACACGCGGTAAAAAGCTATAATATCGGTGTGCTGATTGCCGAGCACTGGCTGGATAAGTATGATTCCTTTTATCTGCAGATGTATCAGCAGGTGGTGACGCGCGCGGTGGCGAAGGAATGTTTTACGCTGATGGAAGTGGTCAGCGCGCAGATGGAGGCTGCCTGCGAGATGCCAAAGCTTGTGCAGGAGCAGAAGGCGGACGGTCTGATTATTATCGGACGTCTGACGGGAGAATATCTGAACTTTTTGAATGAAAAAGCAAAAATCCCGATTCTGTATATGGATTTCTGCGACGAGAAGGCAGATACGGATGCGGTCATTTCGGACAGTTATTATGGAGCCTACCGCATGACGAATTACCTGTTCGACATGGGACACAGGGAGATTGCCTATGTGGGAACCCTGCTTGCGACGGGATCCATCACGGACCGCTATCTGGGGTATACGAAATCCCTGATGGAGCACGGCGTTGCGGTGAGGGGGGACTGGACGATCGCAGACCGCGACATCCATACGGGCAAGATTGATATGGACCGGCTGTTGCAGCTGCCCAAGGAGATGCCGACGGCTTTTGTGTGCAACTGTGATCTGACGGCGAGTTTTCTGATCCGCAGGCTGCATGAGCACGGATACCGTGTGCCGGAGGATATATCGGTTGTGGGATATGACAATTATCTTTTCCCGGGACTTTGTGATGTGGCGATCACCACTTACGAGGTGGATATGAAGGAGATGGCGAGACAGACGGTTCACACGCTGATCAGGAAAATGGCGGGCGAACCGTACCGTCAGGGAATCTGTATCGTCGAGGGACATATGGTCACAAAGGACAGCGTAAAAGCCAGAAAAAATATGGGTTAGTGCAGGGAAGACTGCCGGAATTGCAGAGGTGTGATTCCGGCATCTTTTTTGAACAGATTGATAAAATGTGTCGTGTTTTCAATCCCTACGGCGGCGCTGACTTCACGGATGGTGAGGGTTGTCGTGCGCAGCAGCGTGCGTGCGGCTTTCAGCCGGACCCGGTTCAGATACTGGATTGGCGGAATACCGATGCAGTCTGAAAAATCATGGCAGAGCCGGTAGCGGCTGACTCCGAGAGCACTCTCGAGCGCGGCGAGAGAGTGGGAATGTGCGTAATCGGTGTCAAAAATCTCTTTCATGTGTGCCACATGCGCGGGAAGGGAAGGCGTCGATGCGACACGGCGGGAAGCAGCGAGGGAGGACAGGATAAGCGAGAGCATGGCGGTCAGATGAAGCGAGGAAACCGGTTCATCTGAGAGCAGCTCGCGGGAGAGGCAGGGCAGAATACGCCATACGATGTCATCCGCCTCGGTCCGGCTCATATGAAAAATGCTGCCGTCCGCACACAGAAACGGAAGATATTCCGAAAAATACTCTATCGACAGATAAAAACAGTGGTAGCAAAAAGGGGTATGCGTCGTGGAAAACCGGTATGCGGTCTGATCCGGAAGAAGCATGAGATCCCCCGGCGCAAGCTGACAGGATTCCGGCTTCTGCGCAGCGTCGCCGGCATTCGTTAAGGTGCCGCTTCCGGATTCGACATAGAGAAAGAGGAGGTACGGAAGTGCATCCCGCGTCAGACGGACGGGGGACGCGTAGCTGATGCACCCCCCTGCAGGGACAAAACGGTTGTGCACAGCCGATGTGTCCTCACGGAAAACGAAAGCCGGACCGTCCGAAAGATCGGAAAAGCGGATGCCGTTTCCGGCTGCCCCGGAAAAATGATAAGCCTGATTCAGGCGTGCCTTGATCGTGATTGGTTCCATATGAATCGATCCTTTCTGCATAACTATCCTATATTATAGCGAAACTATTTTGCAATACAATAGGTTTCTTGATTATTAGGTTAAAAAATAATGAAAATTAAGTAATTAAAACTAAAATGCGAGGAAAAAGAAAGGAAAAGAAGAGACTAAAAATATGAAAAATGACTAAAAACAGGATATAAAATTTGTATAACATGTGGAAAATGCAGAAAAACGCAAGAAACTAATATATTATACAATAATATATGATGACTAAAAATTGAAAAAATGTATAATTAAATTAAGCTACAAAACGAGCTATAAAAAAGGAGGATTTTTATTATGAAGTTGAAAAAAGTTCTGGCAGTCAGTCTGGCAGCAGCAATGACTTTGAGCATGGCAGCATGCGGCGGCAGTTCATCTGACAGCAGCGCAGCATCTGATGATGCGACAACAGGAAGTGTGGCAGCAACCACAACTGAGAGTGGGGATGCAGCAGAGACCACAGATGGTGCTCTGAATTATGCAAGCATCAAATTGGGCGAGGATTACACCGACATCACGACAACCATCCATGTATTCAACCAGAGAACCGATATGTCCGAGGACAGCTATCCGGGAAAGAACTGGGAAGCTTACATTGCTGATTTCAATGAGATGTACCCGAACATCACCGTAGAGGTTGAGACGGATACCAATTATTCCGATGATTCCCTGCTTCGCTTACAGAGCGGTGACTGGGGCGACATCATGATGATCCCGGCAGTTGACAAGGCAGACTTGAGCGAGTATTTCCTGCCGTACGGCACACTCGATGAGATGGAAGGACAGATTAAGTTCGCAAATACCTGGGATTACGACGGACTGGTATACGGTGTTCCTTCTACCGGTAATGCACAGGGTGTTGTATACAATAAGAGAGTCTTCACAGAGGCCGGCGTTGCAGAGACACCGAAGACACCGGATGAGTTCATCGCGGCACTGCAGGCGATCAAGGATTACGATTCTTCCATCATTCCGCTCTACACGAACTACGCAGACGGATGGCCGATGGAGCAGTGGGACGGACAGATCGCAGGTACGACAACCGGTGATTCTACTTACATGAACCAGAAGCTTCTTCACACAAAGGATCCGTTCCAGGATTACGGCGATGGCACACATCCGTATGCATTGTACAAGGTACTCTACGATGCAGTGGCAGACGGACTGACAGAGGATGACTTCACCACAACGTCCTGGGAAGATTCCAAGGGCATGATCAACAGAGGCGAGATCGCGACCATGGTACTTGGCTCCTGGGCATATTCCCAGATGGTAGACGCTGATTCTCATGGCGAGGATATCGGCTACATGCCATTCCCGATCACGATCGACGGCAAGCAGTATGCTTCCGCAGGCGCTGACTACAGCTTCGGTATCAATGCGGCATCGGATGCAGATCATCAGGCAGCAGCAATGGTATTCGTAAAATGGATGACAGAAGAGTCCGGTTTTGCATATAACGAGGGCGGTATCCCGATCGCTGCAGACGACAACGATTATCCGGATGCATACGCAGAGTTCGGTGATGTGACATTTGTATCCGACGAGTCCGCATTAGAGGGCGAGGAAGATTTACTCAATGCATTGAACGCTGATTCCGGATTGAACATCAATGCAGGCGGAAAAGAGAAGGTTCAGGAGATCATTGAGCATGCTTCTAACGGTGATATGTCCTACGATGACATCATGGCTGAGTGGAATGAGAAGTGGACACAGGCACAGGAAGACAATGGCGTGACGGCAGAATAAATAAGACATCATGCACAGACGGGACCGGAATGAGAGATCTGTTTCCGGTCCCGTTATTTTAAAAACAGGGTGAAAAAGATGGAGGTTGGATATGGCGGCGACATCAGTAAAGAAAGTAGAAAATAAAACAGCCAGGCGTGGATTCCTGAAGTGGGCAAAAAGCAGGAAGGGGCAGCAGACACTGATTATACTGGCATTTACCATAATTCCGCTTGTGCTGTTGGCAGCATTTACCTATGTGCCATTTGCTGAAATGGTGAAGTTCAGTTTTTACAAAATGAAATATTCCACGCCGGTAGATAAACGGGTATTTGTGGGTTGGAAGAATTATATCGAGGTATTCCGCAACAAGGATATTTTTGCATCCCTGTGGTTAAGCCTCTACTACATGGTAGGTTCGGTGGTACAGCTTGCGCTTGCGCTGTTCCTTGCAACGATTTTGAGCTTTAAGACAAGGGGAGGCAATCTCTTTAAGGGACTGATGTTTTTCCCGTATCTGATCAGCGGTATTGCGATCGGATTTATCTTTAAATATTTTTACACAAGAGGATTTGTATTCGATTCCATCCTCGGATGGTTTGGATTTGAACTGGATAGTCTTCCGTACTGGCTGCGCGATCAGAAGATCAACAACTGGTCACTGGTTGCAACTTCTGTCTGGAGATATTTCGGCAACAACATGGTGCTTTTTATCGGAGCGATCATGTCTGTAGATTCCGAGATGTACGAGGCGGCGGAGCTGGACGGTGCAAATAAATTTCAGCAGTTTGTACATATCATACTGCCGAGCATCAAGACGATTGTGACGCTGAATGTGATTTTATCCATCACAGGAGCACTGAGCGCATTCGAGCAGCCGTTCGTAATTACCGGAGGTTCCAACGGAACGGCAACGTATTTTATCAACATGAACAATATTGCACATACCAGCCAGAAGGTCGGACTCGCGTCGGCGATGGCGGTTGTGTTACTTCTTATCATTTTCGCATGTACGATCTTACAGAAACTGTTCTTTAAATATGTATACCGCAATGCGGATCAGGACGATGAAGTCATGACCAGGGAAGAGAGAAAGCGGTTGAAACAGTTTCACAAAGAACAGAGAGCGGCGAAAAAAGCAGCAAAGGGGGCGATGTAAATGAAAAAGCGCAGAAAACAGTATTCGGCAGGAGCCATTATCTGGATCATTTTTAAATATGTATCGCTTGTGTTTTTTTCCTTTGTCGCCGTGATTCCCATTATTTCCTGCGTCATCACTGCATTCAAGACGGAGGAAGAGTATAAGACGACGAATGTTATGACACTGCCGCAGAACTGGTTCAATTTTGACAACTTTGTGGAAGCGTTCCAGCGTGCGAACATGGGAAGGGCATTCGTGAATTCCGTGATCGTTATGGTCTGTGTCCTGATCGGAGCCATCATCATCGGTACACAGCTTGCGTATGTGTTAAACCGTTTCCAGTTCCCGGGCAACGGGCTGATCCGCAACCTGTTTTTATTCGCGGCACTGCTTCCGGGTGTTGCCATGCAGGTAACGGTCTACCAGATCATGCATGATCTTGGCTTTATCAATCATCTGTACGGCTACATCATCATGATGATGGGAACGGATGTCATCTCCATCTACATCTTTATCCAGTACATGGAAAATATTCCGGTGTCGCTGGATGAGTCGGCAATTATCGACGGAGCGTCCTACTGGAAGATCTACTGGAAGATCATGCTTCCGCTGCTAAAGCCGGCAATTGTGACCGCCTGCATCTTAAAGGGCGTGGGCGTGTACAACGAATACTATTCGGCAAACCTGTATCTGACCAAGGAAAACTTAAAGACGATGGCGATTTCTCTCTATACCTTTACCGGACCGCTTGGAAGCCAGTACAACCTGATCTGTGCAGGTGTTATCATTTCCCTGCTGCCGGCACTCATCGTGTTTATCGTATTCCAGAAGCAGATCTACAGCGGTATTACGGCAGGCGCAGTCAAGGGCTGATTACAGGAAAAGAGGAACAGCGATGGAAACATTAGAAAGCATGCGAGGAGAAGTTAAAACGGAACTTCTCACACATATCATTCCCTTCTGGCGTGCACTGCGTGACGACACTTACGGCGGCTATTACGGCTGGCTGTCTTATGATCTTGCACTGGATCAGAAAGCGGAAAAAGGATGCATTTTAAACAGCCGCATCACATGGTTTTTCTCTAATGCCTACACGGCATATCGAAAGGGACTTTTTACGGAGGAAGACTGTAGAAGCGCAGGCTATACCGGAGAGGCGCTCTTGGAGGAAGCAAAACACGGCTACGTCTTTTTGAAAGAGCACTGCATCGACCGGGAGTACGGCGGCATCTACTGGTCATTAAACTATGACGGGACACCGCTTGATACGACAAAGCACACCTACAACCAGGCGTTTTGCATCTATGCATTGTCCTCCTACTATGAGGCGTCGCACGACGAGGAAGCGCTTGCACTGGCGAAGCAGCTCTTTTCCCTAATCGAGGAGAAGTGTACGGATGAGGTCGGATACCTAGAGGCTTTTACCAGAGAGTTCCAGCCGGAATCCAACGAGAAGCTGTCGGAGAACGGCGTGCTTGCGGATAAGACGATGAACACCCTGCTTCATGTTTTTGAGGCGTACACAGAGCTGTACCGTGTGTCGCGGGATGAGACCGTGGGGGAGCGCCTCCGTTGGATCATGGATGTGTTTGCAGAGAAAGTATACAATCCGGCGAAGCGGAGACAGGAAGTATTTTTCGATGCCGGGTATCACACGATTTTAGATCTGCATTCCTACGGGCATGACATTGAGACAGCGTGGCTTTTGGACCGCGGCGTCAAGGTGCTGGGCGATGAGGCGTATGAGGCGAAAATTGTTCCGATCACACAGGCGCTTGCGGCACATATTTATGAGACGGCGTTTGACGGACACTCCCTGGCAAATGAGTGTGACAGGGGCGTAGTCAATACACACCGTGTATGGTGGGTGCAGGCGGAGACAGTAGTCGGATTTTTAAATGCCTGTGAACAGATGCCGGATCATTCGGAGTACCGGGATGCGGCGTTGGCGGAGTGGCAGTTCATCAAAGAACACGTCATTGATCCTCGCAGGGGAAGCGAGTGGTACTGGGAAGTGTATGAGGACGGAAGCCCGATTTTAGACCGGCCGATCGTGGAGCCGTGGAAATGTCCGTATCACAACGGGCGCATGTGTATCGAGGTACTGGGACGCATCAAGGAAAATTGAGGAGAATTGGTTATGCTGCATGAGAGATATTATATAGAAAAAGAAAAGCAGGAAAAACTGCTTGCACGGAAAAACGAGAAATCGGATTTTTACAACGGCGTATTTGACCGTTACGAGTATCCGGTTCTCACAAGAGAGCATATTCCGCTGACCTGGCGGTACGATTTAAACCCGGACACCAATCCGTACTTTATGGAGCGTCTCGGCATCAACGCCGTGATGAACTCCGGAGCGATCGAGCTGAACGGGAAATATTATCTGGTGGCGCGCATCGAGGGGAATGACAGAAAGTCTTTCTTCGGCGTGGCGGAGAGCGACAACGGAATCGACGGTTTCCGTTTCTGGGATTACCCGATTCTTCTGCCGGATACCTGCCCTGAGGAGACGAATGTCTACGATATGCGCTTAACGAAGCATGAGGACGGTTATATCTACGGCGTGTTCTGCTCCGAGTCAAAGGATACGAGTGTGAGCGATCTCTCGGCGGCAGTGGCGGCAGCCGGAATCGTCCGCACGAAGGATTTAAAGACCTGGGAGCGCCTGCAGAACCTCGTCACGCTGCGTTCCCCGCAGCAGAGAAACGTGGTGCTGCATCCGGAATTCGTCGACGGCAAATATGCGTTTTACACGAGACCGATGGATGATTTTATCGAGACGGGAAGCGGCGGAGGCATCGGATTCGGTCTCTGCGAGGACATCACACACGCTGTGATCGATGAGGAAAAAATGACGAGTCTGCGCAAGTATCACACGATCACGGAGGCGAAGAACGGAGCCGGTGCGACGCCGATCAAGACGGAAAAGGGATGGATTCATATCGCTCACGGTGTGCGCAACACGGCAGCGGGACTGCGTTATGTTATCTATGCGTTTGCAACGGACTTAAAAGATCCGTCGAAAGTGATTGCCGAGCCGTCCGGGCTTCTGATCGGACCGAGAGGAGAGGAGCGCGTCGGGGATGTCAGCAATGTGGTATTCACCAATGGAGCGGTCGTCAATGAGAAAAACGAGGTGTTTATTTACTACGCATCCTCGGATACACGGATGCATGTGGCGACCACGACGGTGGAGAAGCTGGTGGACTATGTATTCCATACGCCGTCCGATCCGGGAAGATCGGTGGAGTGTGTGGCACAGCGGTGCGGTCTCATCGAGAAGAATCTTGCATTTTTAAAAGCGAATGAATAAATACGGTCATCATAGAAAAATGAGCCGCGTCGGCGGCAGAAAGAGGTAGAAGTTATGAGCAAATATAAAATGATCAGCCCCAAAGTACCGAATGTGCCATGGCAGGAGCGCCCGGCGGAGTTAAACGGAGCACCGGTATGGAGATACAAGGAGAACCCGATCATCGGCAGAAATCCGGTGAAGGGCGTGGCGAGAATCTTCAACAGTGCGGTAATGCCGTACGGGGATGAGTTCATCGGCGTCTTCCGCGGAGAACAGACGAACGGAATTCCGTATATCTATCTGGGAAGAAGCAAGGATGCCATCCACTGGAATTTTGAAGAAAACAAGATTAACTTTGTGGACGAGAACGGTGAGTCCTTCATGCCGGTCTACGCGTATGATCCGAGACTTGTGAAGGTGGAGGATACCTATTATATTATCTGGTGTCAGGATTTCTACGGCGCAGCGATCGGTATGGCGAAGACGACGGATTTTAAGACATTTACCAGAATCGAGAATCCGTTCCTGCCGTTTAACCGGAATGCGGTGCTGTTCCCGCGCAAGATCGGTGGTAATTTCATGCTGCTCTCGAGACCGTCCGACAGCGGCCACACACCGTTCGGCGATATTTTTATCAGTGAGAGCCCGGATCTCACCTACTGGGGAAAACACCGTCATGTGATGGGCAAGGGTACCGAGTGGTGGGAGTCCTTAAAGATCGGCGGCGGTGCAGCTCCGATCGAGACATCCGAGGGATGGCTTCTGTTCTACCACGGTGTGAGCGGCACCTGCAACGGATATGTGTACTCGATCGGCGGTGCGATCTTAGACATCGACAATCCTTCCATCGTGAAGTACCGCTGTGAGACATTTCTTCTGACTCCGGAAGAGTGGTATGAGGAGCGCGGATTCGTGCCGAACGTATGCTTCCCGTGTGCAACGATCCACGATTCGGAGAGCGGAAAGATTGCGATCTATTACGGAGCAGCAGACAGCTATGTAGGACTGGCGTTCACGGAACTGGATGACATCATCGATTACATCAAGGAGCACAGTGTGGTGACGACAACCGATACCGAGATCGGAAAAAGATAACAGAGAACTGGAATGATGGGGCTGCGGCAGCCAGAAAGAGAAGAGCGCATTGTGCGTAACACCTCGGGGCTTTCGCAGCCCTGCTGCGTATCCGGCGGAAAGCCGGAAGACAGAGGGGGAAAGAAATGACAGCAAAAAAAATGATCAGGAATATCGAGCCGGACGATCCGATGCTGCAGTACAGCGGAAGAATCGATGACGGCGATCCGAAGGCGCCGGTGCTTATCTATGCGGCGAGCTGGGTGAAAATGATTTTTACCGGAACATCGGTGACAGTCACGCTTGCCAACCATCATGCGTACTGGACGAATGAGATGGGCTATCTCTTAGACGGGGTGCAGGGGCGCATCCGCCTTTTGAATGACGGAAAAAAGAAAACCTATGAGATTGCGGGGCAGCTGCCGGATGCGCGGCATGAACTCATGCTGTTTAAGCGCATGGACGCCTGCCATACGGTGACGTTCTACGGATTTACCGTGGATGACGGCGCAGATCTCCTGCCGCCGGAGCCAAAGCCTGCCCGCCGGATGGAAGTATTTGGCGACAGTGTCTCGTGCGGCGAGGTGTCGGAGGCGGTCGACTATGTCGGAAAAGAGGACCCGGTGCACGACGGACAGTATTCCAACAGCTGGTATTCCTATGCCTGGATGACGGCGCGAAAGCTTGGGGCAGAATTTCACGATACCTCACAGGGCGGCATTGCGCTGCTTGACGGGACGGGATGGTTCGGTGCGCCGGCGTACTACGGTGTGGAGTCCTGTTACGATAAGCTAGAGTATAATCCGGATCTTGGAGAGGTAAAGAAATGGGATTTTTCACGTTATACGCCGCAGGTGGTTGTGGTTGCCATCGGGCAGAATGACAATCATCCGGTGGACTATATGGCGGCGGATCCGGAGTGCAGTGCGGCGGAACACTGGCGGAAGCGCTACCGGGAATTCATCGAGACACTGATGAAGCGCTATCCCAAGGCGCAGATCATTCTTACGACAACCATCTTAAAACATCATCCGAACTGGGATGCGTCGATTGGGACGGTGTGTGGGCAGATCGCAAGTGAGCGCGTGCACCACTTTTTATACCGGAGAAACGGCTCCGGAACGCCCGGACACATCCGGATTCCGGAGGCGGAGGAAATGTCAGAGGAGCTGGCTTCCTATATCCGTTCGCTCGGAGATAAAATCTGGGATGTGTGAGAGACAATAAAGGGAAAAGAAAGAGAGAAGGAGCAGAAACATGAATATGCAGATTGATCTGGAAAAGGGAATTGCAAATGTGGGAGATGTGAGCAGAATGAAGGAGGTCATGGCGCGCGCAAAACGCGGGGAGCGTCTGGTAATCGGTTTTATCGGCGGTTCGATCACGCAGGGAAGCCTTTCCTCGACACCGCAGACGTGCTATGCCTACCGTGTGTATACATGGTGGAAAGAGACCTTTCCGCAGGCGGAGTTTGTCTACTGCAATGCTGGGATTGGCGGCACGACATCGGAGTTCGGCGCGGCGCGTGTGGGGACGGATCTTCTGGCGGAGAGACCGGACTTTGTGATTGTGGAATTTTCCGTCAATGATGAGAGCACGGAGCATTTTAAGGAGACCTATGAGGGACTGGTGCGGAAAATCCTTGGCGCCGCGTGGAACCCGGCGGTTCTTCTGGTACACAACGTGTTTTACCACAACGGAGCCAACGCGCAGGTGATGCACGGGGCGATCGGCAGGCATTATGACCTGCCGTCGGTCAGCATGCAGAGCTCTATTTACCCGGAGGTGGTGGCAGGACGGATTGAAAACCGCGCGATCACGCCGGATGATCTGCACCCGAACGATGAGGGACATGCGCTGGTGGCGTCGGTGATTACTTATTTTCTGGAGCAGGTACGAAGCGGAAAACTGACCGGCAGCAATACCAGTTTTGTACCGGGGGCAAAGCTGCCGGCTCCGCTTACAAAAAATGCCTACGAGGATTCCGTCCGCATCCGCAATGCCGCAGCACCGGATATGGCAGGTCTGCCGCAGCCTCTCATGGAGGGCTTTGTGCCGGATGAGGCTGCACAGAACGGGATCACGGACTGCTTCCGCTATGGCTGGACGGCGAAAAAGGCGGGGGATGCCATCACCTTTTTGGCGGAGGGCAGCTGCATTGCCGTCCAGTACCGGAAGTCGGTAAAGCTTCCCGCGCCGGTTGCACTGGCGGTCGTGGATGACGATACGGAGCATGCGGTGCGTCTGGATGCAAATTTTGATGAGACCTGGGGAGATAAACTGGAGCTTGCGACACTTTTAGAGCACGGAAAAGAGGGGCGGCACATCGTCACGATCCGCCTCGCAGAGACGCATGCGGACGATGCGGTTCCGTTTTATCTGGTGTCCGTGATTGCGACGGGGAGAAGCGGAAAAGACTGACGGCAGGCACAGCCCGTTTTACAGAATATGCGTGCAAAAGCATTGCAAAATCAGAAAAAATGTTGGAAGATAGAAAGAGACACTGCGATTGCAGGAGCAGGAGGTTATAAGAATGTTTCGAGAGGATTTTGTGTGGGGTGTTGCGAGCAGCGCCTATCAGGTAGAGGGAACGGACGCGGCGGACGGCAGAGGCGCGTGCGTCTGGGATATGTTTGCGGCGGACGGCAGGGTGTTTGAACATCAGAATGCAGACACAAGCTGCGATCATATGCACCATTATAAAGAAGATATTGCACTGATGAGACATCTGGGAATCCGCGCGTACCGTTTTTCACTGAACTGGGCGCGGATTCTGCCGGAGGGAACCGGGCGTGTGAATGAGAAAGCGATCGCCATGTACCGTGATATGATTCTCACGATGAAGGAGAACGGCATCACACCGTATCTGACACTGTTTCACTGGGAATTCCCGCAGGCGCTTTATGAGCGGGGCGGCTGGCAGAATCCGGACGTAGTACAGTGGTTCGGAGAATATGCGAAGGTGGTTGCCGAGAATTTCAGTGATATCTGCGAATATTTTATTACGATCAACGAGCCGCAGTGCGTGGTCGGCCTCGGACATCTGAGCGGTGTCCATGCTCCGGGCGTGAAGCTTCCCGTGGCGCAGACGTTTCTGGTGGCGCATCATCTTCTGATGGCGCACGGGCAGGCGGTCATCAACCTGCGCAGATATGCGGTCCGACCGGTCAAGATCGGTTTCGCTCCGACCGGCGGCGTGGCATATCCGTACACCGACCGGCCGGAGGACATTGAGGCGGCGAAAAAGGTGTATTTCGGATTTTACAATCCGATCGATAACTGGACCTGGAATGTATCGTGGTTTTCCGATCCGGTATTCCTTGGACATTACCCCGAGGAGGGGCTGAAAAAATTTGCGCCGTATCTTCCGGAGATCACACAGGAGGATATGGAGCTGATCTATCAGCCGCTTGATTTTATGGGACAGAATATATATAATGGGTACTACGTCCGCGCCGGCGCAGACGGCGAGCCGGAATTTGTAGACCGTGCGCCGGGGTTCCCGAAGACGGGATCGGACTGGCCGGTGACGCCGGAGGCGTTTTACTACGGCATTAAGTTTTTGACGGAGCGCTATCCGCTGCCGCTCTACATTACGGAGAACGGTATGTCCTGCCATGATATGGTGAGCAGTGACGGCAGGGTACATGACCCGAACCGCATTACCTTCCTGAATTCCTATATCGGGGCGATGCAGAAGGCATATGATGAGGGCGCCAATGTAGCTGGCTATTTCCTCTGGACCTTCCTGGATAATTTCGAGTGGGCGGACGGATATAAGCAGCGGTTTGGCATTGTTTATGTGGATTTTGCAAGCCAGAGGCGGATTGTGAAGGATTCCGCTTTCTGGTATCAGAAAATAATCGAGACGAATGGAAGGATGTTGACAATGAATCAGACAACAAAAGAAATCTTATTTTTAGATCCGGTGTGCACGCACAATATCTGGGGCGGTACCCGGCTTAGAACGGAGTTCGGCTATCCGGTGGAGGGGGACGACATCGGCGAGTGCTGGGGCATCTCCGCACATCCGAACGGCGACGGCAGTATCAGGAACGGCGTGTATGCCGGCATGAAGCTGTCGAAAGTGTGGGAGGAGCACCCGGAGGTATTTGGAAACCTCGCCTACGACCGCTTCCCGCTTCTGACAAAGATCATCGATGCGAAGGCGGATCTGAGCATTCAGGTACATCCGGATGATGCCTATGCAAAGGAGCATGAAAACGGCTCTTTCGGCAAGACGGAGTGCTGGTACATCATGGACGCGCCCGAGAACGCCACGCTTGTGATCGGTCACAACGCGAAGACGAAGGAGGAGCTCGCCTCCATGATCCACGAGGGACGCTGGAGCGAATTTATCCGTGAGATTCCGGTGAAAAAGGGTGATTTTATCCAGATTGATCCGGGAACCGTCCACGCCATCAAGGGCGGACTTCTGATCCTGGAGACACAGCAGAACAGCGATATTACCTACCGTGTGTACGATTATGACAGACTGCAGAACGGCAGGCCGAGAGAGCTTCACATTGAGAAGAGCATCGACGTGATCACCGTTCCGGCGAAATCTGTCGAGGACAGTGTGACGTCTGCAACCGGACTGCCGGAGAACCAGCTGAACGAGCTGTACGCCTGCGGATATTATCAGATCTACAAGTTGGATGTCAACGGAACATGCAGTTTTGCACAGAATCATCCGTTCCTGCTCATGTCCGTGCTGGAGGGCAGCGGTATTGTCAACGGTCAGCCGGTGAAAAAGGGAGATCACTTTATTTTACCGTGTGGATTCGGCGAGGTGGAGATGCAGGGAGAGATGAGTCTGGTGGTATCCACGGTGCCGGCGCAGGTTTAAGGGAAAAATAGCTCTTTCGGTTCCGGAAAAGATTTGCTATAATCAGACCATAGAAAAAGAGAACACCTGGAAAGAGGAAGCATATGAATCAGGAAGAGAGACGTCAGAGAAGACAGAAAGATACGAAAAGTGCGGTCATTGTGTGTGTGATAGTCGTGCTGATCCTGCTCGTGTTAGTCGCGGGAGGAGTATTTCTTGTGGGACGCCTGCTGCCAAAGGGAGGCGGACAGAATGCAGGTACCGACGGAACCGAGCTGCCGGGAGAGAATGTCGCGGCGACGGAGGAAGTAACGGAGCAGCCGCAGACGGAAGTACAGACCGATCCGGTGGAGGAGCAGGCGGCGCAGCTTGTGTCCCAGATGACACTTGAAGATAAGATTGCGCAGATGTTTGTGATTACGCCGAACGCGCTGACCGGATATGCAAGCGGTGTGACGGCTGCGGGGGACACCACAAAGGAAGCTTACCAGAGCCGTCCGGTGGGTGGAATTGTGTATATGGCAGACAACCTCACCGACCCGGAGCAGACGACCACCATGCTCTCCAATATGCAGGAGATTGCAAGGGAACGCACCGGACTTCCGGTATTTTTATGTGTGGATGAAGAGGGCGGCAGTGTCGCGCGCATCGCCGGCAATGATGCTTTCGGGGTGACGAACGTCGGCAATATGAGCGATATCGGAGCGAGCGGGGACGTGCAGAATGCATACAATGCGGGAAGCACGATCGGCAGCTATCTTGCGGCGCTCGGATTCAATGTGGATTTCGCGCCGGTGGCGGATGTCCTTACCAACCCGGACAATCAGGTGATCGGACAGCGCTCGTTCGGGTCGGACGCGCAGACGGTTGCGGGGATGGTGACGTCTGAACTGCAGGGACTTTCCGCGGCGGGAGTGTACGGTACGGTCAAGCATTTCCCGGGACACGGCGGCACTTCCGGAGATTCTCATGACGGGGCGGTGTCCACGGACAAGACCCTGGAGGAACTGATGGCGGAAGAACTCGTCCCGTTCCAGAGTGCGATTGACGGCGGTGTGAATTTCGTGATGGTCGGACATATCTCGGCTCCGAATGTGACCGGAGACAATGCGCCGGCTACGCTGTCGAAGGTGATGATTACCGATGTGCTTCGCGGACAGATGGGATATAACGGAATTGTCATTACGGATGCCATGAATATGGAAGCGATCACTGGATTCTACAATTCGGACAAGGCGGCGGTTCTGGCAGTTACAGCCGGGGCAGACATGATTTTGATGCCGGCGGACTACAATACCGCCTATACAGGAATTCTGAATGCAGTGAATGACGGAACGATCACCGAGGAGCGGATCAATGAATCTGTGACGCGTATCGTGAAGGCAAAGCTTGCCATGGGGCAGCCGTAAAAGATATTTGTATTTTGCAGTAATTATGGTACAATGAAGGCAAATGTTATACATTACCATACGAAAGCGGAGGGATTTGCGTGGAAGATACGAAGAAAAACGAGATGTGGGGGAAAGTGATGGCACCGCTTGCCGGCTTTCTTGCCATTGTGCTGGTGGCGTTTCTGATCATTTTAAAATTATTGGAAAGCGGAGTGATCGGGACAGTCATGGCGATGATTCTGATCTGTGTGATCGTGGCTGCCGTGTTCGGCGGAATCTTCATGGTGATCAAGTCGATTCTGGATCAGATCCGGTCCGTGATTAACGGAAAGGTATCGGAGAATACAAAAGTTGCGGAAAAGGCGAAAAAGCTGGCAGACCGTGAAGACGGCATCGGAGAGATGGTACGTTCCATTGAGACGTCCGTTTCATCGATTGAGCTGGTGCTTGGAGGAATCCGCAAGGCCGTGGATGAGCTGGAGGGGGTGTCCAGCGATTTCCAGCAGATTTTTCTGGAGATGTCGGAGTCGATGGACCAGACGGCGGATGCTGTCGATACGATTACAGGCAATACGGTGTCCCAGGCGTCTGAGACGGCGGATATGAAGGAAAAGGTGGACGCGATCAGCGTGTCGATCGATCACATCTCTTCCAATATTGAGGATCTGACGAAGAGTGCGCAGACCATGCGTGAATATAACCGTTCGGCGGAGCTGATTATGCAGGAGCTGATTGCCATCAGTGAGGAGAGCGGCGTTGCGATCGAGAATGTCAGAAAGCAGACAGATCTGACCAACCAGTCCGCGCAGCAGATCCGGACAGCGACAGAGATCATTGCGGGAATTTCAAGTCAGACCAACCTTCTGGCACTCAATGCGAGCATTGAGGCTGCCAGGGCAGGTGAGCACGGCAAGGGATTTGCAGTGGTTGCGGAGGAGATCCGGACGCTGGCGGATCAGTCCAGAGAGTCCACAGAGCAGATCAACCATGTCGTGAATGTTCTGCTGGATAACTCGAGCAACAGTGTTCAGATTACCGAGCAGGTATCGGAGGCATTTTCCAGACAGAATGAGAAGATTCATGATACGGAGGAGATTTTCAAATCACTCAACCGTGAAATCGAGCAGGTCGGAGACGCTATCGGCGGAATCGGCACGGAGGTCGGCGACCTCGAGAATCATAAGAGCGTTATTGAGAACGGGGTCACTTCTCTTACGGCTTCGGCAGATGAGAATGCGAAGAGCGCAGAGGTCACTACAGATAATATGGGACGTCTCCGCGGTGTGATGGAGGAGTGCGATGGCGTAAAAGCGCACATTGTCAGTGTATCGGACGAGCTCATCGGATACATCCGGAAGTTTTCGGACGGTTCGATTCTCGACAAGTTTGGTACGGGTAAAAACAGATAAACATGTAACAGGAACACAGGAAGTATTGTTACAGAGAGCCGTATTGCGGCTCTCTGTAAGTGGTTATAGGGGAGAAGGTACAGATGAATCATACAACGGACTGGGGCAGAAGATGGCGCAACACCGGCTATGTTACATTTTTTCTGAGCGGTATCTGCGCAATATCGAGTGGAATTATTGTAAGTATTCTGCAGGGGAAATATGGATTTGACTATGGCATGACGGGTACGATGCTTGGGCTGATGAGCATCGGAAACATGGCGGCGTCCTTTGCGGCGGGGGTTCTGCCGCAGAAGATCGGGGTGAAGAACACGGTGCTTCTTCTGTGCAGCGGCTACTTCCTGGGATATTTTCTGATGGTGGTAACCGGAATGCCGGGCGTGCTGATGGCGGCATTTCTGCTGGTCGGATTTGCAAAGGGAGGAGCGCTCAACAATTGCACGATCCTTGTAAAAGATAACAGTGTTGACCGCACACGTGGCATGAACATACTGCACGCCTGTTATGCGAGCGGAGCGCTGCTGTGTCCGTTTCTTGCGGCGTCGCTCCTGGGAATCAACGACACTCTGCCGATGGTGGGAGTGGCGGTGACGGGGCTGCTTTTGTGGGTAATATTTTTGACGGCGGGACTTCCGGGCGTAGTTAAAGAGAAGAATGGCGAACGGGGAAAGGTCTCGTTTACATTTTTGAAAGATCCGAAATTCTGGCTGATTACCGGGCTTTTGTTCTGCCAGAATGCGGCGGAGACGAGCGTGACGGGGTGGCTTGTGACCTACTATAAAGACAGGGGAATCCTCACCGGTTCCTTTGCGGCGTACACGGTAACGGTGATGTGGGGGGCGACGCTGATCGCCAGGCTTCTGATTGCGTTTGTTTTTCCGGTGCATCATATTTTCCGGGCGCTTGCGTGGATGGGCGGCTGCTGCAGCGTGCTGTACTGCGGGCTTGTATACATGCAGCATCCGGTGGGAGCCATCGCCATGCTGTTTGCCTTTGCATTCGCCATGGCAGGGGTGAATCCGATCGCCGTGGCGGGAGCCGGCAGGGAGATGAATGCAACGAGCCTCGGTGTGATGCTGCCGGTGGCGGGGATTGGCGCGATTGTGATGCCGTGGCTGATCGGTGTGATCGCAGACCGTGTAGGTCTTGTGACCGGAATGTTCTGCAATCTGATTCCGTGTGTTGGTATTCTGGGTTTTTCCGTTCTGATCTTGAAATATCAGGCAAAGAATTGAACCTGTTTTTTAAAATAAAGGTAATATACTAAATATTGTGCCATATTTGCCAAAAACTATCTAAAGAAAAAAGTGCGGTTCTGTGTTACGATGCAGACAGATCAATGTTGACGATACTTTTTATGGAGGGATGCGACACATGAGAGAAGTAATCAATTTTAATACGAAATGGGCATTTACCAAGGAAGCCACAGAAGTGCCGAAGGAGATGCCGGAGAAGTGGTACTGGGTAACACTTCCACATTCCTGGAATGAGATTGACGGACAGGACGGCGGCAACGATTATTACCGCGGAACCTGTTATTATGCAAAACAGTTAAAGAAGAGCGAACTGCCGGAGGCAGACTGCTATTATCTGGAGTTAAGAGGAGCAAACGCTTCCGCAGACGTCTATGTGAACGGCAAAGCGGTGGCACATCACGACGGAGGATATTCCACCTGGCGTGTAGACATCACAAAAGAGCTCACAGAAGAAGAGAACCTAATCGTGATCGCTGTGGAGAATGGCGTAAACGACAGAGTATATCCGCAGAATGCAGACTTCACATTCTACGGCGGACTTTACCGTGACGTCAATATCATTGCGGTAAATAAGTCTCATTTTGATCTGGACTACTACGGCGGACCTGGCATTAAGGTGACACCGGAGATCAAGGGCGCGGATGCCAGCGTGGAGGTAGAGGTATTCCTGACGAATGCAGCTGCAGACCAGAAGCTTGTATATACCGTAAAAGATGCAGAGGGCAAAGAGGTTGCAAAGACAGAGACCGCAGCCGGCGAGACAAAGGCTGTACTTTCCATTCCGGCAGTTCATCTGTGGAACGGAAAGAAAGATCCGTATCTGTACACCGCAGAGGTGGCGCTTGTATCCGGAGAGGAGACCGTTGATGCGGTAAGCACACGTTTCGGATGCCGTACCTTTGAGATTGATCCGGAGAGAGGATTTATCTTAAACGGAGAGGAATATCCGCTGCGCGGTGTATCCCGTCATCAGGACAGATGGGGAATCGGTAATGCGCTGCTTCCGGAGCATCACAGAGAGGATATTGACTTAATCTGCGAGCTCGGTGCTACAACGATCCGCCTGGCTCACTATCAGCACGATCAGTATTTTTACGATCTGTGCGATGAGAGAGGTCTTGTAATCTGGGCTGAGATTCCGTACATTTCCTCTCACATGCCGAACGGACGTGAGAATACCATTTCCCAGATGAAGGAGCTGGTTGTTCAGAATTACAATCACCCGAGCATCGTGGTTTGGGGTCTTTCCAACGAGATCACGATGGCAGGAAGCTCGGATGAGGATCTGCTTGAGAACCACAGAATCTTAAATGACATGGTTCATGAGATGGATCACACGAGACTGACCACGATCGCGGTGGTATCCATGTGTGATATTCACGATCCGTACATCCAGATTCCGGATGTGATCTCTTACAACCATTACTTCGGATGGTACGGCGGAGACGTATCCATGAACGGACCGTGGATGGACAACTTCCACAAAGAGTTCCCGAATATCCCGCTTGGAATGAGCGAGTACGGATGCGAGGCGCTGAACTGGCATACCTCTGATCCGAAGCAGGGCGATTACACCGAGGAGTATCAGGCATACTATCATGAGGAGATGATCAAGCAGCTCTTCACCAGAAAGTATATCTGGGCAACGCATGTATGGAACATGTTCGATTTCGGTGCAGATGCGAGAAACGAGGGCGGTGAGAACGGTCAGAACCACAAGGGACTGGTAACCTTCGACCGCAAGTACAAGAAAGATTCCTTCTATGCATACAAGGCATGGCTGTCTGATGAGCCGTTCGTACATCTGTGCGGAAAACGCTATGTAGACCGCGTGGAAGATACCACGAAGGTAACTGTATATTCCAATCTTCCGGAGGTAGAGCTGTTTGTCAACGGCAAGAGTGCAGGAAAGCTTCAGGCGGAGGATCATTTCTTCCACTTTGAGGTACCGAATGTAGGAGAATCCACCCTGGTGGCTGTTGCCGGAGAGTATAAGGATGAGAGCCACATCCGCAAGGTGGATACCTTCAACGAGGAGTACCGACTGAAAGAGAGCGGCGCAATCCTCAACTGGTTCGACATCACAGAGCCGGAAGGATATTATTCACTGAATGACAGACTTTCTGACGTCATAAAGTCCGAAGAGGGAAAAGCACTCTTCATGGGACTGATGTCAAAAGTTGCGGCGGGAATGAGTCAGGGTGATGGAAAAAATGACGGAAATCCTGCAGCAGGAGCAATGGCAAACCCGAAGATGCTGGAAATGCTGGGTGGATTTACCGTCATCCGTATGATCAACCTGCTGGGTGCGGCAGGACCGAAGGTTGAGTGGAAGAAAGAAGATCTTCTCGGACTCAACGCACAGCTCAATAAGATTAAGAGAGTAGACTAAGATAGAAGCTTAAAAGACCGGGGCATGGAATGTGGTGGGCATGGATTTTTGCAAATATACTGTGTCTGCCTGTTCCGAATTGCCAACCGGCGGCGGAAATCCGAAACGCAAAATGGGGTATTTCTAATCTATACCGCGTTTGGTATCTCCGATGATCCGTGTTTTTCCAAGCTTTGAACACTCCGCGGAGAGTGTCCGCAATCCGCAGACAATTTTAGGACTTTTGTGCAGCGCTTGTCTGCACTTCTGAACAAAACATAACCGCGCGAAGCCGATGTTTGAATTGGCATCTGCCTTATTT
>ERZ773109.494-NODE-494-length-23080-cov-28.004647_pt1 | contig 23080 bp, 18 predicted proteins | sample MGYA00580569_ERZ773109 | MGnify/ENA primary metagenome ERZ773109 (study PRJEB29015, sample SAMEA2737852) | human gut metagenome | biome: human gut; feature: human-associated habitat; material: faeces | place: China | collected 2012 ...
GCAAGCCATTTCGAAGAAGGTAGCCCGTTCGTAAACTTGGTCGAAGTCTTTTCCGCATACTACTTGTCCGTGATTGGTCAGTAAGACGGAATTATGTTTCAGCATTGCTTCTACTACTGCTTTGGCTAATTCGGGAGATCCCGGCCGGTAGTAAGGAATCACGGGAATTTCCGACCCGACATGACAAGGTATTTCTGCCGTTACGTTGAAATTTGTCGGTTTGTTTTTCATGCAAGAGATGGCAGTGGCATATTCCGACTGGAAATGGAGTACTACATTTACATCCGGCCGTTCGCGGAGAACGCCAAGATGGAATGTGCTTTCCATAGATGGTTTTACGCCATTCGTCGGTGTACCGCTGGCTATATTACAGATAGAAACTTTTTCTTTGGCAAGGGTAGGGACCCATGAACCTGTACCCGAAATCAGTGCTTCTTCTCCGATTCTCCAGGAAAGATTACCGCTGCTGCAAAGCATTAATTTTGCGTCTCCGTAGCGGTGTGCCTGTGCCAGAAACAGTTCGATGTGTTCGTCAGTTATCATAGTGTTTTTATTTAAGCCGTCATATAGTGGAAGCTTGTGTTTGAAGACTGCTTCCACTATGATACGGCAAAGTTAAATTATTAAATCAAATAGGACGAAAGATTCTTGTTTATTTATAGATAGGACCGTAAGTTGTACAAGCTCTGTAATCTGCTCCTTCTTTGTCCATACCGAATGCGTTCCATGCAGCCGGACGGAAAATTTCGTTTTCATCTACATTGTGCATGCAAACAGGGATACGAAGCATAGAGGCAAGCGTAATCAGGTCTTGTCCGATGTGACCGTAGCTGATGGCTCCGTGGTTAGCGCCCCAGTTGTTCATTACAGAATATACATCCTTGAAAGCGGATTTATCACACAGACGAGGAACGAACCACGTAGTCGGCCATGTCGGGTCGGTACGCATATTCAGTTTCTGATGGATTTCCGGATCAATCTCAACGGTCCATCCTTCTGCGATTTGCAGGACAGGGCCCAAGCCTTTGATCAGGTTCAGACGCATCATAGTAACAGGCATTCCACCTTTTGAAAGAAAGTTGGACGAGAAGCCGCCGCCACGGAAGTAATCGCGGTCTGCCGGATACCAGGTCGTTGCTTTGAGGCAGTTTTCCACGTCTGCATCAGTCAGATTCCATGGTTCTTTCATGACAGGATTTCCTTCTGCGTCTAATGACTGGCCGGAACCGTCGAGTGTTGTTGCACCAGAGTTGATCAGGTGGATGATACCGTTGGCTGCCAAGCCGGTCAGTTCTTTACCGGTTACACGTTTCACGGCTTCAGGGCTCCAGTACGTACGTACATCAGAGAATATTTGTGCACGATTGGTCAGCAAGTGTCCGAACAGCATTGCTACACCGTTACAAGCATCGTTTTCGGTAGCCACTACGAATGCTTCACGAATACCGTTCCAGTCGAAAGAAGTGTTGAGCAATGCTTCCGGATAGTCACCGTTAGGATAAAAGTCTGTCCATTGGCGTTGTCCCTGGAAGCCGGCAGCGATAGCATTGTGTCCCAAAGCTTCTTCCTTGAATCCCATTTCTTTCAGTTTCGGGTTTCCGGTCATCAGGTCACGCATGATGATCATCATCTTCACGACAAATTCCCAGTCAGCATCTTTTTGTTCGCGCTTTTTGCGTTTCTCCGGGCGGTTCTTGAAGTCTTCTCCTTCATTTACTTTGCAGTATTTTTCAGTCCATGCCATTGCTTTGGCATATTCTTCGTGGTCATAGATACCTTCTTCCATGCGGCGGATGATTTCCGTCAGGTCAATTGACTCATTGCGCATTCCCAGATATTCCTGGAAGAAGTCGGGGTTGACAATAGAGCCGGCGATACCCATTGATACACTACCCATTGACAGATAAGATTTGCCTCTCATCGTTGCTACTGCCTGTGCGGCACGTGCAAAACGAAGAATTTTTTCCGCTACGTCTTCAGGAATTGTATTATCGTCGAGGTCTTGCACATCGCGTCCGTAAATACCGAATGCAGGGAGTCCTTTTTGTGCGTGTCCTGCCAATACGGCTGCAAGGTATACTGCTCCCGGACGCTCGGTTCCGTTGAAGCCCCAGACAGCTTTCGGGTAATGAGGATTCATATCCATTGTCTCCGCACCATAGCACCAGCAGGAGGTAACAGTGATAGTAGACCCAACGCCTTCTCTTTCGAATTTCTCTGCGCAAGCAGCGCTTTCGGCTACACGTCCGATAGTATTGTCTGCAATAATACATTCTACAGGACTTCCGTCACCGTTCTTCAGATTATTGCTGATTAACTCAGCTACTGCTTTGGCAAGGTTCATTGTCTTTTCTTCAAGGCTTTCACGAACACCGCCCTGGCGACCGTCGATAGTGGGACGAATCCCGATTTTCGGATACTTTTTCATGGTTTCTTAATTTTTTTGTTATTTAGTGGTTAATATCTGTGCTGAACTGTGCTGTAAATACAGCAAAAAAAATCACAGGGACTTTCGGAGTCTTACTTCGGTAGGCAGGTACTTTTGTATCGGGACATTGTTCAGGACAAAGTTTGCCGCTTCATTTCCCATCATCTCCCAATCAATACTCAATGAAGTAATTCCTTCGTCGATCACTTCGTAGGAAGGAATATCATTGTATGCCAACAGACCGAAATCTCTTCCGCATTTCAGTCCTTCCAGTCTTCCTTGTTTCACAACCTTCACTACATCTTGTTGCTTGATGGCTATGTAGACTACTCCTTTGCGTACGGTCAGATTCTCGATATCTTCCTGAATTTCGCATAAAAATCCTTGTTCCTCACAAAAACGGGTAAAATACTCTTTACTGCTTTGGGGATGCTTCAGATTTTTAGAGAATAACAGAACAAGTTGTGGGTAGTGCCGTAGTTTCTCCTTCAGCATGAGTAATGCCTGATAGAAAGCTTCATCAAAATCCTGACAGATATAAGAATACTTTTCTTTCTCGAATTTACCGAAGTCAAGAAGCAATAATTTTGTTGGATGAATCTTATTGAGAACCATACTGAATTTCTCATTATCGAAATTCATCACTATGTATTTATTATATTTTCCGACAGATTCGCGGATAATGGTATTGAAAAGCCGTTCATTATATTGATGAAACAGCAAGTCTACTTTGTAATTAATAGGCAGATGTTTGACGAAATTATTGTAAAGGGCTTCTTTAAAAGGAGTGTACTGGTCGAGCAGGAGCAGGACATTGGTCACCTGACTGGTTACATAATATCCTTTTCCCGGAGTGGAATCGATCAGTCCCCGTTCGCGCAAATCAAGAAAGGCCTTGAAAACGGTATCGCGTGATACTCCATATTCTGCACTTAACTGATTGATGGAAGGCAAAGAATCTCCTTCACGAAATTTTTTCATGGAAATCGCCTGGCTTAATGTATCCGCTAATTGCGTAACCTTGCTGGACTGTTGACCGAATGTTTTCTTTTTATCAGTTCGTCTCATACTGTTATAAGATAAATGACTGTGCTGAGCTATGCTGTTGCAAAGAAAAGAAATTTATTCAGAAGTAGAGAACTGTTTTAATATGTTCTATAGCAGGAAATAAAAAAAATCCCCTTCGGCGAACCGAAGAGGATTTATAGCTTTTTCCAAATGTCTTGTTAGGAACCTGCCGAAATTTATTCAGCAGCAGCTTCTGTTGCAGCAGCTTCTTCAGCCGGAGCTTCAGTTGCTTCTTCTGCAGGTGCTTCAGCAGCAGCTTTTTCAGCAGCTTCAGCAGCTTTCTTTTCAGCGAGTGCTTTTGCTTTCACTTCGTTGATCTTCTTTTCTGCTTCCAGACGTGCTTTAGCTTCAGCTTTCTTTTCTTCGTCTTGTTTAGCTTTCAAAGCAGCCAGACCTGACTGTTTGTTGTTCTTCCAAGCTTCGAATTTAGCTTCTGCTTCTGCTTCTCCGAATGCGCCTTTTGCAACACCGCCAAGAAGATGTTTCTTCATGTAAACACCTTCACGAGAAAGGATATTACGTACAGTGTCACTTGGTTGTGCACCTTTCAGTACCCATGCCAATGCAGCGTCGAAATTCAAATCTACTGTAGCAGGATTGGTGTTCGGGTTGTAAGTACCAATCTTCTCAATAAATTTACCATCACGTGGTGCTCTGCTGTCTGCAATTACAATTGAATAAAACGCGTAACTTTTACGTCCGTGTCTTTGCAATCTGATTCTAGTTGCCATTTTTAATAATTGTTTTTAATTAATGATTTGAATTATGCTACTAACTCGTAATAGCGGGCGCAAAGATACAGCTTTTCTTTTGATTGACAAATATTTCCTTTCTTTTTCTTATGAATACCTCCTCGGATATCGGAACAGGATAGCGAGCAGGGCACAGATCCCCATCGTAAACGGATAATAGAGATTGCCGATGATACTGATAGGAGAGATGTTGGCTAACCCTGCAGCAATCAGCATTTGTGCTCCATAGGGTATGATGCCTTGTATCAGACAGGAGAATGTATCCAGAATACTGGCTGTTTTTCTCCGGTCGAGATGGAATCTCTTTGCAATATCCTTTGCAATAGGTCCTGTGGTGATGATGGCAATCGTATTGTTGGCAGTGCATAGGTTGGCGATACTTACCAGAGCGGCGATGCTCAGTTCCGCACCACGCTTGCTGTTGACATGACGGGTCAGTTTTTTGATGATGAAATCAATACCTCCGTTATAACGGATTGTTTCGAGCATACCGCCTGCCAGTAATGTGATAATGATCAATTCACCCATGCCTGTGATACCCGTACCCATTGCCCCAAACCAATCGAATACGCCAAAACTTCCGGTAGCTATGCCGATGATACCGCTGGTCAGGATACCAATTATTAATACCAGCATCACGTTCATTCCGGCAATGGCTGTTCCCAGTACTATTATATAAGGTATGACTTTTATCCATTCAATAGTCTGTACTTGTGCGGGCGCAGTGATGGATAGTCCTTGAAAAATGTAGATTCCCAGTACGATAATCGCTGCCGGAACCACAATCATAGAATTTACCCGAAACTTATCACGCATCACGCATTCCTGAGTTTTGGTTGAGGCAATGGTCGTATCGGATATAAACGACAGGTTATCTCCAAAGAAAGAACCTCCGACAACGACTGCTACCATAAACGGAAGGGCGATATCTGTCTTTTCGGCCAGGCCGACAGCAACGGGAGTAAGGGCTACAATTGTCCCTACGCTGGTTCCGATGGATAATGAGATAAAACAGGCGGCAATGAATATCCCGGCCAATAGCAGATTATCAGGGAGGATATGCAGTGTCAGATTGACGGTTGCATCAATAGCTCCCATCTGCTTGGCGCTTTGTGCGAAAGCTCCGGCAAGGATGAATATCCATATCATCAGAAGGATATTCTTGTTGGCGGCTCCTACGGAGAACTGGTAGATTCGCTGGTCGAGCTTCAATCCTCGCGTAATGGCAATTGCGTAACAGGAAGACACGAGGAAAGCCACAGTGATGGGTACTTTATAAAAGTCATTAACAAGAATGGAAGTTACCAGATAAAGGCAGAGAAAGACGAGTAACGGACTCAATGCCCACCAGCTGCCATGACGTTCTTTATGTATTTTTTCTTCAGTCATAAATTGATATTGTGGTATATATTCGAACTGCAAAGATAGTAAGGAAACACATAAGTACGATAAAAGGCTCAGATTTTCATCTTTTCTTTTTCCGTTTCATCTTTTCTTTTTCCGCTTCGGAAATTAAATTCCCGTTCTTTTTTCTTCTTTCCGCTACTTTCGTGCCGTTGAGAACATAACTAATGTAGAATAGAATGACAACGACTAATTTTTCATTGTGTATTTTTTGTCTTTGCCTGCTCACATCGTGTAGTAAGGGTGAGAAGAAAACAAACGAGCCTGTACGGGTAAAAGTGGCGGAAGTGGAAATACTGGTTCCTTCTGCCGAACGTGAATTTTCATTTATTGCCAAACCATTCAAGGACACCGAACTCTCTTTTCGGGTGGGCGGACCGATTGACCGTTTCGAAGTGTATGCGGGTAATTACTATCATCGGGGAGATATCATAGCTGAAATCGATTCCCGTGATTTTCGTATTCGTAAGGAACGTGCGGAAGCTGTTTATCATCAGGCAAAAGCAGAATTTGAGCGAATCAAAGTGTTGTATGAGAAAAACAACCTGTCCGCCAGTGCCTATGAAAAAGCACGTGCAGACTATACTTCTGCCAAAACTGCTTATGAAACAGCCGTAAATGAACTTGAAGATACGAAACTTATTGCTCCTTTTGACGGATATATAGGGGAAGTCTACATTGAAAAATATCAGGATGTGAAAGCGACTCAGTCTGTCGTTTCTTTTATCGATATCACTCAGTTGAAGATAGAAGCGTATGTTACTCAGGAGATCGCATTTCAAGCGAAGGAAATCAAGGAAGTGGGGATTCGTTTTGATGTTCGTCCCGAAGCAGTATATCCGGCTAAAGTGATAGAGGTTTCAAAGAGTACGACGCGCAATAATCTTTCTTTCCTGATGACGGCATTGCTGCCCAACAAACAAGGAGAATGGCCGGCCGGTATCTCAGGAAAAATGTTGTTGAACCTTCCTGCTACATCATCTGTTCCTGTGGTGACCGTTCCGCAAACGGCCCTTAATCATCGTCCCACTGAAGGAGATTATGTATGGATGGTGGATCAAACGACAGGACAAGTCGTAAAGAGAAAAGTCGTTTTAGGCGAATTGCTTCCCAATGGAAAAGTAGAAGTGAAAGGCGGATTGCAGGCAGGAGATAAAGTAGCGGTGAGTAAATTACGTTTTCTTTCGGACGGAATGCCTGTAGATATTATTTCTCAGAAAGAAAAAAGGGCGGTTACCGCTCAAAAGTAAGTAGAAGAATATGAAGTTGGTAAAATATTTCTTGCAGAAGAAGTCGGTAACTATTCTGCTGTTGATATTAGTGCTGGGAGGAGGATTGTTTTCTTATGTCAAGATGGGAAAACTGGAAGATGCTCCGTTTACTATCAAACAGGCATTGGTGATGACTCCATATCCGGGTGCTTCCCCTTCCGAAGTACAATCTCAGGTGACGGATGTATTGGAGGAATCGATACAGTCATTAGGCGAATTATATTATCTGAAAACTGAAAATCGGGCAGGCTTATCCAAGATCACGGTGTATGTAAAGAAAGAAATCCGGGCGGATGAGATGCAGCAGTTGTGGGATAAACTTCGTCGGAAGGTCAATGATGTACAGTCGAAACTTCCTGCAGGAGCCGGTCCTTCAGTGGTGAATGATGATTTCGGTGATGTGCTGGGTGTCTTCTATGGTCTGACAGGTGAAGGATATTCATATCGGGAACTGGAAAATCAGGCGAAGCTTATCAAGAATGTACTGCTCAGGGTGAAGGATGTGGCAAAAGTGGAGATTTATGGTGTACAGTCCCCGACGATTGACGTCATTCTTAATCCTTCCGTTATGGCACGGAGTGGAATTACGACTACGGATATTTCACGTGCCTTCGATGCACAGAACAGGGTAGTGGATGCCGGAGGGATTGATGCCGGCGTGAACAGGATACGGATTGAATCTACCGGTAATTTTTATTCTCTGGATGACATCCGGAATATGACTATCGTATCACGTACAGGAGAGCATTTCCGGCTGGCTGATATTGCAGAGATTGAAGAGAGTTATCAGACGCCTCCAAGTAATAAAATGCGGATTGACGGAAAACCTGCGGTAGGTATTGCTATTTCTACGATACCCACAGGAAATGTTGTCGATATGGCAGAGGCGGTAAAACAGGAGATTGACCATTTTGCAGAGACCATGCCCGAAGGTTTTGAGCTGCAGACGATTTATGATCAGGGTTATGAATCGGCAGTGGCCAATCAGGGATTTATTCTGAACCTGATCATATCTGTGGTAACGGTAGTAGCTATTTTGTTGTTTTTTATTGGATTCAAGAATGGTATTCTGATTGGCAGCGGATTGGTGTTTTCCATCTTTGCGACCTTGATTGTGATGCTTTCGCAAGGAATTGCCTTACAACGTATGTCACTTGCTGCCATTATCATTGCTATGGGAATGCTCGTAGATAATGCCATTGTGGTGTCCGATTCGGCATTGGTAAATATGCAGCGGGGAATGCGGAAGCGGGTAGCCATATTGCGGGCCTGTTCTTCAACTTCGTTGCCCCTGTTGGCGGCGACAGTCATTGCGATTCTAACTTTTTTACCTATATATTATTCGCCGCATATTACCGGCGAGTTACTGTCATCCTTAGTTGTAGTTATCGGCGTTTCGCTGATGTTCAGTTGGGTCTTTGCGCTGACGCAGACTCCTTTCTTTATTCAGGAGTTTGTCCGTCGGCCAAGACCCAACGAACTTAAGGCGGCTCTTTTTGCAGGCAAGTATTACGATAAATTTCGTTCTGCATTGAGGTGGGTGATTCGTCACCGATATGCAACGATTGGGTGTATGGTCATTATGCTGGTATTGTCGGCATGGAGTTTCAAGTTCATTCCTAAGGTCTTTGTTCCCGCATTGGATAAGCAGTATTTTACATTGGATATGTGGTTGCCCGAAGGGACACGGATTGAAGAAACAGATAAGATGGTGATGGATATGGCGGAGTATATCCGCGGACAGGAAGAAACGGAAATAGTATCTACTTATGTAGGACGGACTCCGCCGCGTTATTACTTGTCAAACGTTTCCTTTGGACCTCAATCCAACTATGCACAAATTTTGGTGAAATGCAAGACTTCGAAACTTTCCCGTCAGCTGCATGCCCGTTTGCAGGACTCTGTTTCGTTGAAGTTTCCCGAACCGTTGATTAAAGTAAATAAATTCGAGCTAAGTCCGTTGACGGAAGCGGTGATCGAGGCTCGTTTCCTCGGACCGGACCCTGCTGTACTTGATTCTCTGGTAGGGCAGGCCATTGAGATTATGCGACAAAATCCTAAAGTTGCGGATGCCCGGAACGAATGGGGGAATATGTCGATGGTTATCCGTCCGGTATATGATCCGGTGAAGGCCGGAGCATTAGGGATTACAAAAGCTTCGATGATGGAATCGGTGAAATCGATTAATGATGGTTTGCCTGTCGGTGTCTATCGGGATAATGAGAAAAAAGTTCCCGTTCTTTTGAAATCGGGTAATGTGGATATAACGGACGCCCATTCTTTGGGAGACTTTTCGATATGGAATGGAGAAAGGTCGGCTCCGCTTTCACAGGTAACGGAACGGATAGAGACAACCTGGGAGTTTCCACAGGTGAGAACTTATAACCGTCAGTTGTCAATGGCTGCAATGTGTGGCGTGAAACCGGGGCATACGATGGCGGAAGTACATGGAGAAATCCGGAAAGAAATAGAGAACATCCAGCTTCCTGAAGGATATACTTTCTTTTGGGATGCCCAGTATAAAGATCAGGGTGAGGCGATGCAGGCCATTGCTAAATATTTCCCGTTGGCATTTCTTGCATTAGTGGTTATCCTGGTAGGGCTGTTCGGTAATTTTATTCTTTGTGTCTTGCCTTTGTCTTTGATAGGTATTGCGGTGGGGATGCTCTTGACCGGTTTTGACTTCGGTTTCTTTCCGATAGCCGGTTGGCTGGGGTTGCTTGGAATGATAATCAAGAATGTGATTGTACTGATTGATGAAATCAATGTGCAGCATCGTAGTGGAATTGATCTGTATACCTCTATTGTTGAGGCTACGGTTTCCCGAACCCGTCCGGTATTGATGGCGGCAACCACTACCATCTTCGGTATGGTCCCGCTATTGTTTGATGTCGCTTTCGGCGGAATGGCTGCGACTATTATTTTCGGACTGACGTTTGCCACGGGATTGACCTTGTTTGTCACGCCTGCATTATATTCAATGTTTTATAAAGTAAAAGGAAAATAAAGATGAAAATAAGGATATATAGCTTGTTGTTATGTGGTTTTGCTTTAGGGTCTTTGTCTGCTTTAGCCCAGCAAAGTCCTCTTCTTGAAAAGTACCGGACTATGGCATTGGATTACAATCACGACTTGAAAGCGGCTGAGAAGAATATAGCTGCCAGTATGGAAGTGGAAAAATCGGCACGGGCAGATTTGAAACCGAAACTTTCCGGAACAGCCAACTTTCAGTATACGGAGAATCCGTTGGAATTGACTCTGGATGTCCCTTCTTTAGGATTAGCAAGAACAGTGGAAGGGAAACAACTGAACTATGGTGGTTCTCTTTCCATTCTGCAACCGGTCTATACAGGCGGACGAGTACTGGAATCCATCCGTATGGCACAACATCAGCAATCATTTGCTGCCAATCAGGCAAAGGCATTGAATGATGCTGTTTGCTATCAAACGGATATTCAATACTGGAGTGCCGTAGCCCGGCAGGAGATTGTGACTGTTGCCGAAGATTTTCGTAACTCAATAGCCGCTTTGGTTAAAACAATTAAAGAAAGGGTAGAGGTGGGGCTGGTTGATCCGCAGGATTTACTGATGGCGGAAGTAAAACTGAACGAAGCGGAGTACCAGTTGCTCCAGGCACAAAGTAATTTTGAAACAGGGCGGATGGCATTGAATTCTATGATTGGTGTCCGGCTGGAACATCATACGGAACTGGATTCACAGATACCGGTGGTGGTTGTCGATGATTCTACATGGTTGTCTACCGGTATGGCACGTCCTGAAATTCAGATGGCTTATGACCGGATTCGTATGGCCGAGAGTACGAAAAAGTTGAATGATTCGCAGTTCAAACCTCAGTTTTATGTGGGAATAGACGGGAGTTACTCTTCTCCCGGATATAATTTCAAGAAAGATCTGGATCCCAATTATGCTGTTTATGCAAAGGTCTCTGTACCTATTTTTGAATGGGGAAAGCGTAAAAGTGAGAAACGTGCTTCTTCTTTTCGGGTAGGTATGGCAGAAGATAATCTGAATAAAGTGATGGATCAGGTTGAACTGGAAATAGGTGTGGCACGTAAAGCCCTGTCACAAGCAATGGAACGGGTTCGTTTGAGCGAAAGTTCACTGGCGAAGGCAGAAGAGAATGAAGCGAAAGCAATAGAACGTTATAATGAAGGAAAAGTGTCAGTGGTGGAAGTGATTGACGCGCAAACCTATCGGCAGACATCGCAGGTGAATTATGTACAAGCCAAAGCTGCGGCACAAGGACACTATTCGGAGTTAATAAAAGCGCTCCACGGATATGATTGTCGATAAAAAGCACTAACTTTGTATGAAAAGAGCCAACTGTATGAATGTAAAGTTGAACACCTTATTGTATATAGCGCTGTTTTCAGGATTGGGTATATTCTCTTTCCTGTTACTGATAAATTATGCAACCTTCTCTGATCGGGTTGCCGATATGCTACATTCAGTCAGTACACTGGGGTTCTTCATACTGGCTTTTAATGTGCTGGGATATACTACCATCAGGCTGAGTTCATGGATTGATAATCAGTATGCGTTGAATTTGCATCGGCGTTGGAAGCTGGTTTCAGTCTATATTATCGTAATGGGGATGTTTCTTTTGCTGAACTACGGTTTAATGGTAACTGCCAAGTTGTTGGCAGGAGCTTCTTATCCGTTTACGTTTCCCAACGGAGGCTGGCGGATTCTTATAACTGTATGGCTGGTAGAGCTCGTCATCCTTGGATTGTTGCTGGCCAATCGCTCGATGCGGAATACGTTAAGATTACAACAGAAAGCGGCTGCCTTGCAAAAAGAGAATAATACGGCACGCTATACAGCTCTACAGAATCAGTTGAATCCTCATTTCTTGTTTAACAGTCTGAATACCTTGATTTCTGAGATTCGCTACAATCCGGCTAATGCGGAATTGTTCACCCAGCATCTTTCGGATGTGTATCGCTATATTCTTCAGTGTCAGAATCAAAGGCTGACAACACTGCGAGAGGAAATGGATTTTCTGAACTCTTATATTTTTCTGCATAGGGTTCGTTTGGGCGATTGCATTCATATTGACAACCGTATTCCGAAGACTTGTATGGAGGCTCAGTTGCCTCCGCTTACTATTCAATTGTTAGCGGAGAATGTAATCAAACATAATGTCATTCATACGGGAAAACCGATGACTATCGAACTTCTTTATATGGAAAAGGAACGGGAACTGATCGTCAGAAACCGGATACAAACTAAAAAAACAGTGGTAACTTCCGGAATGGGACTTAAGAACCTTTCTGCCCGATATATGTTGTTGTGCAACCGTGACATTGTGGTAGAAAATGACCGGAAAGAGTTTACCGTAAAAATACCTTTGCTCTATGAATAAGATAAAAGCAGCCATCATAGAAGATGAAATTCCGGCAGCCCGTCTGCTGAGGGATACGTTATTGTCTCTTCGTCCCGATTGGGAGGTACAGTTATTGCCCGGTAATATTGAAGAGGCAGTAGAGTGGTTCGGGCAGCATCCTCATCCGGATATCCTGTTTCTGGATATTCAGCTAACGGATGGCAATTCTTTTCTTTTTATAGAACAGGCGCATCCGGAGAGTATGATTGTATTTACTACTGCTTATGACGAATATGCTGTGCGTGCTTTCTCAGTGAATAGCATTGACTATCTTTTGAAGCCGATTCATGAAGACCGCCTGATGCAGACCATTCAACGTTTTGAAGGATTGACAAAGAACTACATCCATGATTTCAATCAGGAAAGCCGGATGCTGGAAATATTGCAGCAACTTTCTGCTGCGCAGGAGACCTCTGTCTCTGTGCAGAAAAAGTATCGTACTCGTTTCCTTATTTCTAGTGGCGAGAAACTATTCACCTTACAGGTGAGTGATATCGCTTACTTTTATTCGGAAAATAAGCTCACCTTTGCCGTAACCCATAAGAATCGTGAGTATCTCATTGATCTGGCACTAGACCGATTGAGTGAACAACTCGATCCGGATCACTTTTTCCGGACGAATCGTCAGACATTAGTCTGTATTGATGCCATTCAGCGTATTGAATCCTATTTCTTAGGAAAGGCAATCGTTCATGTACAACCACCTTTCAAAGATAAGATAATGATAAGTAAAGACAAGATGGCTTCATTCAGAATGTGGCTGAATTATTAGCTGTTTTGTTATCTTCCAAAAGGGAATTGATTTCCCCTATAGCAATACAATACGTTTTTGCATGATATCTGTCAGTTGCGCCTTCAACTGACGGGCATTGATAGGTTTCGGCATATACCCGTCAAAACCACTTTCCATCACCCGTTGCTCGTCTGAAGCATATGCAAAAGCCGTAATGGCGATAATCGGTACTTTGGCAGAGTACTTGCGGATTTCTTTGGTTGCTTCATATCCATCCAGGACAGGCATATTGATATCCATTAATATAATTTGTGGATTATGCTCCTTGAACATGTTTACAGCTTCCTGACCATCCCAGGCATGAAGCAGATGATAATCATATTTTAGAATAGATTCGAACAACTTATAATTGCTTTCATTATCTTCAGCAATCAAAATTACCAGCTTATCCTTTTCTATGGCAATAGGTTGTATGTCCTTTGGAAGGCTCTTCTTAACAGTCTCTGCTTGCTTGTAAGGCAAAGTGAACCAGAATGTAGAGCCGTTTCCTTCTTCTGATTCTACCCCGATTTTACCTCCCATGTGTTCGACAAGTGTCTGGCAGATTGAGAGTCCTAAACCCGTACCTTGTGCAAATGAATTTAATTTGACGAAACGTCCAAAAATACTTTTTTGCTTATCTTGAGGAATGCCGCAACCTGTATCAGCCACATAGAAATATAATTCATTGTTCTGACGTTTGTATCCAAATCGGATACTACCTTGAATGGTGAATTTTATGGCATTCGTCACCAGGTTAATAATTAACTGAGATAACCTGTTCTTTTCTATATGTGCGAAACATGGTTCTTCAGGAGCTACGAATTCCAGTTTGACAGCATCCGACTTAAGTTTCAGTTGACACATGTTTTCCAGGTCTTTCATTAAATCATTGATTTCAACATTGGAATAGTGCAGGTCCAATGTTCCTGCTTCTATTTTTGATAAATCAAGGATATCACTGATGAGCTGCAATAATAACGTATTATTGTTTTCAATGATACTGACATATTCTTGTTTTTCCTCTTCTTCTTCGGTGGATGCCAATATACCGGAGAAACCGACGATAGCATTTAGAGGAGTACGAATTTCATGACTCATGTTGGCAAGGAAAGCAGACTTCAGCCGATTGGACTCTTCGGCACGGTTTTTGGCATTAATCAGTTCCATCTCCATTTTTTTTCGTTCAGTGATAACGAGTGAGGAGCCAACAAGAGTCAATGGGTTGCCATTTTCGTCCCGCGTTTCAACGGCTGCTTGGGCTTCCACCCATTCTATCCTATGAAATCCTTTTTGTGTGCTGACTACGCGATATTCTTCTTTTACTTTTTCCGAATGACCGTCTATTAAGTTCTGATAAGCTTGTTCTACCCGTTTCCGGTCTTCCTTAAATATCTTGGAAAAATAGTGATAGTCGGGTACTGCCAGTTGTTCTTCGGCAACGTCTTTTCCTTGTGTGCTAAGTTCTATCGGTTTGTTGATGTCGCATAAAATTGTTTTACTTCGCAAATCCCATTTCCATGGCACGATATTAGCTACGTCAAGTGACATGGCGAGTTTGTTGTTGATAGTGCTTAGCTTTTGTTGTGCCTTATGGAGCTCTGTGCTGTTCAGGCAAAATACATCAATCATATTATTTTGCCGGTTTGCTTTAAGTACTATATCGTAGAAGGTATCTATTTTTTTGAAATAGTAGGGGAATGTTATTACTTTATTTTCTGATAAGGCTATTTGAGTGAAGTGCAGGAAGTCCGGCATTGATTCCGGAAATATTTCACTCGCTTTTTTCCCGACAACTTCTTCTTTGCGGAAAAAGTTTTTCTCAAAATGCGCATTCACATTGCGGTAAATCAGTTCTACGGGAATGCCATTTTTATCAGCAAGCACTTCTTCCTGCATATAGAGAATGGGCATGTTATTAACCAGATTCTTATAATTTGTCATTGCGTCAATTTCTTTTTGCTGTGCTTTTTTGATGCTATTCAGGCTATGGATACGATAAAAGAATACGATTGCCAGTAATATCATAAAAGACAAGGTACCCATAATGAAATATTTGTTCTGTTTCCAGAATCCAAGCGGTTTATTCAGAAAATGTGTGTTTGGAGGACAGATGGAAGGAGAGAATCCTTTACGGAGTAATATCGTATAGTTGATAATAGGTGCGCCATCTGATGGCATATAAAAGGGAATTTCTCTAGCCGGCTTTCCTGTAAGTATTTCTGAAATGGTATGAATTAATTGCTGGTTATAGTGTTTTTGGTCATAAGTATAACCACCTATCATGCCACCGTTTTCTTCTGTTATATCAGCCATATTAAGGGTGAAAATTGGAGCTGTAGTTGTTACGATAAGTTTGTGAGCATTGGTAACTAATGAAGTATTACCTGCAAATGTCGTTTTGTAGAACCAGGAAGCAAATAAAATTCCGGTTGTATTCGGATCAACATGATACAATGAATCCAATAATTGGTTCGTTGTCATTTTTTGTGGCGTGATGTACTGGTATTCAATATTAGGATTTATGGCTTTTAACTTTGTCTGTATTTCCAAATTATTGGTCTGATTGATTTCTCGCTCGTCACCGATAAATATGAATTTCTTCATATCAGGGATTATGTGAGAAATCAGTTGGATATTTTCCCGTAAATAAAGGTTTGAATATAAAAGTACCAGATTGTAGGGATCGGCAAGTTGGGAGATCGGAACACGCTCCGCTTGTGTAACTGGCTGTTTGTAGATGTAGGTGTCTTTAGGACCTATAAACTTTTCTTCCGAACAGAGTACAATAGGAATGTCTCCCCAAAGCTCTCTATATTCATCACGTAGTAATAGAGAAGGGTTTCCCAATAATATTAGCAGCCGTGGGCGATGATGCTCGTATTTCTGAGAGATCATATTCTTGAATTCTCCTAAAATCGTATCGTTATCGATCATTAAAGTATTCATATGTTCCGCATATAATGCCAGTTTTGGGTTCTTTTGAACGTACTCCGATACGGTTGAAATCATCCTGTTACTCCAAGGAGAAGATTCTGCATAGGAATTGATGCATAAAATATAGTTTGAAATATCTATGTGGTCTCTTTGTGCTAAAATAGGAGTAATAGATATGAAACATAGAAAAAATGCTAGCACATATTTTTTCATATTCATGAGAGTATGATGTTTGTGTTCGATATATTATTTATTGATTTGATACGGGCAAAAGTACTAAAAACAATCTGAAAAACGATGGCATCCAATTAAAAAATAATAAAGTAGATGTATTGTTCAAGGAATTTCGAATCCGACCTTATGCGGATGTGTAAACCAAAAATATGTAGGTGTACGAAAAAGGATACACTTGTTTTTATCAATAATTGGCCTATTGTTGTCTGTTTTTATTAATGAATGAAGCTGCAATATTTGCTTGTTAAAAGCAGAATGCGTAAATTGTTGATTATGAATGTTGTATGGGCGACTGTTTTTTCCTTTAAAACCAACGGCTCGTTGGTTTTAAAGGAAGGACCCGTTGCACACCGAGGAACGGGCCGTTGGTTTTAAAGGAAAGAATGAGTTTATTATTCAATTGTATGAACAATTCTTTTTGTGTGTGGATTTATTCCTTTCTATACTTTCCGGCATTATTTCAATGCTTCTATGACTTTCGGCAACATTGTCCAGATCGTATTCTCATCTTGTGCAGTAAAGAAGTTGCCATCTATCTCAGATTTTTCATCCGTGGCAATTCCGTTTTGAATGGCAGGTTTGGCCAGCGGATGGACAGCGACTTTTTTACCTTTTGTTATACCTGTAAAGTCAAACATCATTGCACCGGCACAGTGTCCGATCATCATCTTTCCTTTTTCTCCGAAAGTCTTGATGACTTCCATCAAGTCCACATTGTATGGCTGGTTTGCATACTGCTGGAATACAGGTACTGCATCTCCACAGGAGAATACAAGTGCATCAAATTCGTCTTCATGCCCTTTTAGATTAGCAATCACATCATCTACTATTAGGACCATTCCTGAATTGGTTTTGATCTCTTTCGTATCCGATACGGCAAATACTTTATAGGAAATGCCATTTTCGAAAAAGGCTTCCAAGTATTGGAATAAACCACAACCATTTACCGGATTCACTGCTAAAACTGCTACTTTCTTTGCCATAATCATAATTATTTAAATGAAACAATAGTTATTTTTAGTAAGTTTATTACTTTTGTGATGCAAATGTATCTACCTTAATTGAAAAATACAAGAACGAACCTCAGAATAAGGTAGTTACATGGAAGTAACTATTGTTGAAACTCAGTATAATACAAAACGTTAAAAAGATGAAAAACTTTCACCCGACAGGGAATTGCCCTGTAAGAGATGTCATAAGCCGCTTGGGAGACAAATGGTCGATGCTGGTACTGATAACTTTGAATGCGAATGGTACGATGCGTTTTAGCGATATTCATAAAACGATAGAGGATATTTCACAGCGGATGCTGACTGTTACTCTTCGTACGCTCGAATCTGACGGTTTGATTGAACGGAAAATATATGCGGAAGTACCTCCCCGTGTAGAGTATTATCTAACAGATACAGGAGGAACTTTGATTCCGCATATTGAAGGATTAGTAGGCTGGGCTTTGGAAAATATGGATACGATTCTGGAGCATAGAAAAAGTAACTGACTGGATTATGAATAAAGTAGTGGATACTGTTCTACAAAGTATTCACTATTTTATTTCATTCCATTTCGGCGGAGTTGTATTTAATAGATTGCGCACGAAGAAGTCGTAGCGTTTATGTTCACCGAAACTTTCTCCCATAGTGTGGTGAGCACCGGGAATAACCACTAACTCAAAATCTTTATTGGCTTTGATCAACGCATTTGCTACCTGCATGGTAGAAGCCGGATCTACGTTATCATCCATTTCACCTACTACCAGCATTAACGGGCGACTGAGCAAGTGAGCATTCTCAACATTCGATCCTTCTTTATATTGTTCACCAACCGGATAACCCAGCCATTGTTCATTCCACCATATCTTATCCATACGATTGTCATGGCAGCCACAGGCAGAATATGCTGCTTTATAAAATTCGGGATGAAACAGTACTGCTGTCATTGATTCCTGTCCACCTGCGGAACAACCATAAATTCCGACACGATCTATGTCCATATAAGGGTACTTTTGGGCAGCGGATTTTATCCAGGCAATATGATCGGGCAATCCGGCATCTTTCAGATTCTTGTAACATACGTTTTCGAAAGTGCGTGAACGGAAAGAAGTTCCCATCCCATCTACCATGACAACAATAAAACCGAGTTCGGCAATACCACTCATAAAGTAGTTATAAGGAATAAAGGTTTTGGGTACGTATTGATTACCCGGTCCTTGATAGATATACTCCAAAACGGGGTATTTTTTGTCAGGATCAAAATTGCTGGGACGAATGATGATTCCCCACATATCCGTTTTTCCGTCACGACCTTTGGCGGTGAATACTTCGGGAGCTTTCCAGCCTTCAGCTTCCAGACGACTGATATCAGCCGTTTCAAGTGGCATGATGACTTTTCCGTTTTTGGCATCCCGGAGTACGGCTACAGGAGCTTTGTCTACCATAGAATATACATCAACTAAATATTGCATATCTTTTGAGAACCATGCATTATGCATTCCTTCTGCCGGAGTGAGACAAGTGAGATTCTTACCGTCGAAGCCGATACGATAATAACGGATCAGGTAGGGATCTTCTTTAGCTTGTACGCCATTTGCCGAGAAATAAATAAGTTGGTTGGTTTCATCTACCCGGAGGATATCACGTACGTACCATTCGCCTTTGGTTATCTGACGAATAGGCTGGGCTGTAGTACGGTCATACATATACAGGTGATTCCAGTTGTCACGTTCACTCATCCATATCATTCGTTTTCCATTTTGTAAATCATGTCGGAAACGACGGGAATAATTAACGTATTTGTCGCTTGTCTCTTCTATTAACGGGCGTACCTTTCCTGTTGCGGCAGAAAATTCCAATACCCGGTAGACCTGATGTCCGCGCTGATTGTATTCGAAAGTGATGGCTTGACTGTCGCTGTTCCATTCGGGGGCCGTAATGTAATATTGTTGAGAGAATAAATCTGTCGATGGAATCACACTGTGTCCTGTTTCCACATCGTATATGCAGGGTATCTTAAACGGAAGTTCATCGCCCGGTTTGGCATACTCTTGTTTGTGGAGTTTGGGTTGAAGCTGATCGCTTGGGGAGGATTCCACATAATATACATAGCGTTTTTCTACCGGACGAATCTTGCAGGAAGCGACTTTTTTGCTGTCGGGAGACCAGCGGATATAGGCTGAGTAATAATTTCCCAAAGTACCGTCCAGACTTAGCTGTTTTTCTTTTCCGGTAGCTGTTTCTTTTACATATATATTATGATTCTTAATGAATGCTGTATATTTCTTGTCAGGAGAGGTGACGGGAGCAGCCGTCTTTTCATCATCTGTTTCCATCCAGTGGCGTTGTTTGCGTGGAGTGGGCAGAGCACCTTCATCTGTCAGCTGATTTTTGTCGATGACATACATCCAGCGATGATTGTTGAAAACGAAATGTAGCGTATCCAGTCCGTTGTTGACAGACAGACGATCCAGATAAAGAGAAGTGGCTTCTATTTTGCGTCCCGATGCCTCACTTAAAGCTGCTGCCACGAGTTTGTGGTCAAACAAGTCTTTTCTGTTTTGAGTGTCGGCATCCACTAATACATAGATACGTCCGTCGGGAGTATTTCGTACATACCAGAAATAATGCGTTTTACCAATCCACTCCGGATTGACATTGGAATAGAATACTTTGTTTGCACTGAATTTTTCTCCTGCTGAGTAAGCACGACGGTAATCTTCTATAGTACCTTGTGCGATGGCTATGTTTGTGCAGAAAAGCATGGCTGCTAATAGTAGGTTTTTCATGGCTCGTTAATTAATTTTTGCCAACAAAGTAAACGATAATAATAAGAGAAAACAAGTGCATTGTATTATTTTTCTATTGATTTGGATGATTGTTTGATTCTTTAGTACACCTTTAAATTGGAGAATGACTACTTCCTTGAAATGGAAGTCAGTGGTGTGGTGCGTGAATAGTATTCGGAAATATTTTGTTGTATTATACGGAAGAAGCTGCTCAGGAGTTTTCGGGAACAGTATATGTTCCCGAAGACGTGGAGAAAATACTTCTCTGATATATGTGATGCAGCAAGCTGCTATCAATTTATCCCTTTACGCCCATAAATTTGAAAGGCAGCGCTGTTTTAAAATTCTTGGCTGTATTTCCATGATACATCTCTCCATTGGCAATAGACAGTTTGAACACCGGAGCTCCTTCCGATAAATCGAAATCTTTCAGATTTACCCAAAAGGTATTCGGAGTCAGACTTGATTCGAAAAAGTATCTCAGGTTCTTGCTCTCCGAAACGGTTCTCCATTGCGTAGTGGAAATCTCGGGACTTTCGGGAGTGGATATCCCGTAAGGAACAGAAGCATTGCGTACAACACTGAATACACTGGCAACAGCTATTCTTTCATCGTCGGTCTCGGGCAATGCGTTGATGTAGAAGCTGGCTCTGGCAAAGCGGTCGGCAGCGCGATTCGTACCGGGCAGAAAGCTCAGTCCTCCTATCGATTTCCAGTATTCGCTCAGTGCCAGTTGCTTGTTGTAAGTAGGAGAGTTGGTCATAACCTTGTATTCCTTACTGTGATATACCGTGAGTTTCCCACCGATATATTCAAAAATGGCACAGTCACCTGTAGCATCCGAAATAGATAAATGTAAAGTAGCCAACCGGGAACCGTCCGGCATCATATCCGAAACGACCTGAAAGGTATCTTCGTCAATGTATGCTACGGCTTCTTCTACGGTGGCAAAATTGTCCAGCATATATTGCACCCAGGCTGTAATGGCAAGTCCCGGTTTATTCTTATCTCTTACGGGGTATTCGGTTTCGGGCAACCAAAGCAGATTGGCGACCAATCCTTTCTCATTCATACCGTCCGTACTGGCGATCTCGAAAGCGGAAGTCACTACGCTACCGTATCTGGAAGTCCATTCCAGCGAGTTCTCTCCGGTTTCTCCGTTCCGTTTCATCCCTCTGGGAAACACCCAAAGGTTGCTGTGCATATCTGTTTTCCAGTCCATAGAACGACCGGTTGCTACCATACCATTGCTTCCTGAATAAACGACTCTCGTACACATAATTTCGATTTTTAGTTATAGGTTTATTATTGGTTATTCATCTGTGAGATGCAACCTGTTCGGAATTCTGTCACAGAACTATCAGTCACGATAGTGAGAAGTTAACAAGAATATGCCCTTAAAGTTCAGCGTTTGTATTGATAGCGCGAGATTGCTGAGCCGGTTTTTCAAGATATACTTTCGGGAAATTGTTTATCAGGTGAATTTTTATACCTTTGCAAGATACTGATGAAAGGTTCAAAGTTTTAAAATATGGAGATAAAAAAAGTAATTTCGGATAAAAAAGAGTTCTTGGAACTGTTGCTTTTGGCTGATGAACAGGAGAGTATGATCGACCGCTATCTGGAACGTGGCGATATGTTTGTCTTGTATGATAACGGATTGAAAGCGTGCTGTGTCGTAACCCGTGAAGGGGAAGGAATTTATGAAATCAAGAACATAGCTACGATCTCTTTTTTCCAGCGGCAGGGATATGGAAAACGCTTGATTCAATTTTTATTTGATCATTATCGGGGGAAATGCTCAGAATTGCTGGTCGGTACAGGCGATGTACCTTCTACGCTTTCTTTCTACGAACATTGTGGCTTCACCATTTCCCATCGGCTAAAGAATTTCTTTACCGACAATTACGACCATCCTATGTACGAAGACGGCAAGCAACTGGTGGATATGGTATATCTGAAAAAGACATTTTAGTATTTGCTTTGTGATGGAGATGGATATAAACCGGTTGGTGAAAGAGTATGGAAGCTATCAAAAGAGATTTAGGTTATCCGATTGTGTGGATGAAATAATAGAACTGTATGTTTATATTATCAATAGAAGAGCCCGTAATATTGATAGTTTCTTCATCTGAAAAGAGAGGTCTATTATTCTTACATTTATTATTTCCGTTGTTAATAAACGCAGTTTCAGTTTCTAATAAACTTTTTGCACGTTTATTAGAAACGGTATTCGAGTTTATTAAAAACTATTTTTTGAGTTTTGGAAGAAAATATAAAATGAATTAAGCGAAAATATAAACAAAATGGGGCAATAATCATCCGACTATTGCCCCATATCATGGTTGCTCTGATATAAAGAGATATCAGTTTATGTGTGTGTTATGTATCTATTTTTTTAATAAAACTCATTCTTTTTTAGTTTTCTTTCCTCAAAGATACAACATTAAAAGCCGTTTGTCAAGTGTTTCATAAGAAAAGCGGGTTATTCACCAAATAGCTCTGATTTTATTTATAAATCATATACGGTTACAGCTATTTCTTTGGTGATAAGCTCTTCTTTTATGATTTGCTCCATAAGTTCCCACTTGCCACCTGCCAGTCCACAGCCAATACGGGGCATATGTACACTTGCCTTGTGGTCAATTGCAAACAGGGCTACCTCCTTCAAACATTGCCGAACAGCGTCATAACGGATGGGAGGGAGTCCTTTACTGTCTTTATAAATGCCATGTTGTCCTATCATATTGGCGACATATAACTCATTTTCAACATTTACAAACTGTACAGCTCCCAAAGTAAATTCTTCCTGTGATTTGTACCACTGGCGATAGGCTTCTTCCGGCATTTTCCATTTTTTAGAAAGTGCCAGTACAAACCCTTTTCCCCATCCTCCGATATCGTTGCAAATATGAGTAATCACTTTGACACCTGAACCAATCGGTGCTGTGGCATCTCCTTTTATATATAGTATTTCCATCGTTTTATCTTTTTAATCAAAGCAAAGATAGAAAAAAACAGAGATATGG
>ERZ773109.501-NODE-501-length-22945-cov-10.077894_pt1 | contig 22945 bp, 19 predicted proteins | sample MGYA00580569_ERZ773109 | MGnify/ENA primary metagenome ERZ773109 (study PRJEB29015, sample SAMEA2737852) | human gut metagenome | biome: human gut; feature: human-associated habitat; material: faeces | place: China | collected 2012 ...
AGCCGCTGGTCAAGTGGGCTGGCTATCTGCCGCCGGAGCAGGGCACGCCCAAAGCGGACGAGCTGCCCACCTTTTATGCAGCCGTGGTGCAGGATACCGCCATCCCCGGCGACCTTGCCACCGACACCGGCATCGCACTGGCAAACATGACCCTTGCCGCATGGGACAAGGGCGTGGGCAGCTGCATCATGGGCGCGATCAATAAGCCCGCCCTGACCGCGCTGCTGGGCATCGAGGAGCCGCAGAAGCTGGCCTTTATGGTGGCTTTTGGCTACCCCACCCACAAAGCCAGCATCGTACCCATGACCGAGCAGACCGGCGTAAAGTACTATCTGGACGAAAACCGCGACTACTGCGTGCCCAAGCGCAGCGCGGAGGAGATTGCAAGAAGCCTGTAAAAGCCGGTTTATACTGCATATATTCACATATTTTCTCCGTTATTGCATAAATGTTTGCAAAATCGTTTCAATTTCACGGATTATTATGCACAAGTATTGACTTTTCGTTTTGTACAAACTATACTAAGTGCGTTCCCCGAAAGCGCGATGAATCGCATCCCATCGGGGCAAAGCAAACTATATTGCATAGATTGAGGAGTGTTTGAATATGAAAAAGATCTCTCGCCGCAGCTTCATGGCTGCCGCTGCTGTTTCCGTTGCTGCTCTGGCTCTGACCGCCTGCGGTGGCTCCGCAAGCTCTGCTGCTTCCTCTGTGGCAAGCTCTGCCGCTTCCTCCGAGGCTGTTTCTTCCGCCGCTGCCGCTGAGCTGACCACCGTGGAGGCTGGTAAGCTGACCATGGCCACCAACGCCACCTTCCCTCCGTACGAGATGACCACCGACTCCGGTGAGATCGAGGGCATCGATGTAGACACCGCCAAGGCCATTGCTGAAAAGCTGGGTCTGGAGCTGCAGATCGATGACATGGAGTTTGATGCCGCACTGCTCAGCGTGCAGCAGGGCAAGGCCGACATCGTGATGGCGGGCGTTACCGTGACCGATGAGCGCAAGGCTGTGATGGACTTCTCTGACAGCTACGCAACCGGCATCCAGTCCATCATTGTGCCCAACGATTCCGAGATTGCTTCTCCCGACGATCTGGCCGGCAAGAAGATCGGTACCCAGCGCGGCACCACCGGCTACATCTACTGCTCCGATGACTTCGGCGAGGACTCTGTTGTGGCCTACGACAGCGGCCTGACCGCCGTGCAGGCACTGAACAACGGTCAGGTGGATGCAGTGGTCATCGACAACGCTCCCGCTACGGAGTACGTTGCCGCCAACCCCGGCCTGAAGGTGCTGGACACCAGCTACGCCGAGGAGGATTACGCCATCGGCATGGCAAAGGGTTCTGCACTGGAGGACGCTGTCAACAAGGCTCTGGAGGAGCTGAAGGCTGACGGCACCCTGCAGGCCATCGTGGACAAGTACATCAACGCAAACTAAGCTGCGTGCCCTGTACCATTTCCGTACCCAAGGAGGCGCCCCGCTCCGGGGCACCTCTTTTTTTAGAAAAAAGTGGTTACAATTTATTGACAAACAGAAAGCGAGGATGTGAATGGCTGCGCAATACGAACTGCTCAAAGAGCTGCTCAACAGCGGCACAAAGCTAAGCTTTGAACAGGATTTCTTTTTCAAGTTTTATCAGGCCTTTCTGCTGAAGGACCGCTGGATGCAGTACATCAGCGGTGTGGGCACCACCCTGCTGGTCACCGCACTGGCGCTGGCGCTGGGCGTGGTGCTGGGCAGCGTGGTGGCGCTGGTGCGCGTGACCCACGACCAGCAGCGCCCCGGCCACAAAAACGCGGTGCTGGGCTTTTTTAACGCGGTGTGTCAGGTGTACACCACCATCATCCGCGGCACGCCCATGATGGTGCAGCTGCTGATCATGAGCATGGTCATTTTTGCCAACAGCCGCAACTTTACCATGGTAGGTGCGCTGACCTTAGGCATCAACTCTGGCGCGTATGTATCCGAGATCATCCGCGGCGGCCTGATGGCTGTGGACCCCGGCCAGATGGAAGCCGGACGCAGCCTTGGCCTGAACTACATGACCACCATGGTGGTCATCATCATCCCGCAGGCCATCCGTGCGGTGCTGCCTGCACTGGGCAACGAGTTCATCATTCTGCTCAAGGATACTTCCCTGATCACCACCATCGGCGGCAAGGAGCTGCTGTATGCTGCACAGGGCATTATGAACCGTACCTACGACGCCATGTTCCCCCTGCTGGGCGTTGCATTGATCTACCTGATCCTTGTTATGCTGTTTACATGGCTGCTGAGCAAGTTTGAGAGGAGGCTGGCACAAAGTGACCGATAAGATTTTGGAAGTACGCGGCCTGACCAAGACCTATGGCGGCGTAAAGAAGCGCGGCGCAAAAAAGGCCGACCCCACGCTGGACGTGCTGAAGGGCATCGACCTTGACATCTACCGCGGCGATGTGGTTTGCCTGATCGGCCCTTCCGGCTGCGGCAAGTCCACCTTTCTGCGCTGCCTGAACCGGCTGGAGACCCCCTCCTCCGGCTCTATCAAGTTTGAAGGCGTGGAGGTGGACGAAGCGCACATCGACCCCGTGCGCCAGAAGATGGGCATGGTGTTCCAGCACTTCAACCTGTTCCCCCACCTGACCGTGAAAAAGAACCTTGAGCTGGCACCCAGCCTGCTGAAGCTAAAGGACAAAGAGGCCATCTCTGCCCGTGCAGACGAGCTGCTGGCACGCGTAGGTCTGGCCGATAAGGCCAACGTCTACCCCAAGAGCCTGTCCGGTGGCCAGCAGCAGCGCATTGCCATCGCCCGCGCGCTGGCTATGGACCCGGACGTGATCCTGTTCGACGAGCCCACCAGCGCCCTTGACCCCGAGATGGTGGGCGAGGTGCTGGAGTTGATGAAGGAGCTGGCACACACCGGCATCACCATGCTGGTGGTCACCCACGAAATGGGCTTTGCCCGCGAGGTATCCAACCGGGTCATCTTCATTGACGGTGGCAAGATTCAGGAGGATGAGCCGCCGCAGGAACTGTTCTCGAACCCCAAGCACCCCCGCCTGAAAGCCTTCCTCTCCAAGATGCTGTAATAATATAAAAAATTCAAGCCCGGAAGGTCGGTAGACCTTCCGGGCTTGTTTCATTAAAAATAGCGCTGCGGCTCAAAGCTCTGCCAGAATGGCGTCGCCCATGGCGGTGCAGCCAAGGCAGGTGCAGCCATCGCTCATGTTGTCGGCAGTGCGCAGACCCTTGTCCAGCACACGGCTCACAGCGTTCTCAATGGCATCGGCTTCCGCTGCCATGCCAAAGGAGTACCGCAGCATCATGGCGGCGGACAGGATGCAGGCAGTGGGGTTTACGATGTCCTTGCCTGCAATGTCCGGGGCCGAGCCGTGGATGGGCTCGTACAGGCCCCGGGTGCCGTCGCCAAGGCTGGAGGACGGGATCATGCCGATAGAACCGGTGATCATGGAAGCCTCGTCCGACAGGATATCGCCGAACATATTCTCGGTGACGATTACATCGAACTGCGCGGGGTTCTTCACGATCTGCATAGCGCAGTTGTCCACGAACATCTCGCTGTACTCCACATCCGGGTACTCGGCCTGCAGCCGGTGCATCACGGTGCGCCACAGGCGGCTGGTGTCCAGCACGTTGGCCTTGTCCACGCAGCACAGCTTTTTGCGGCGCTTGCGGGCGGTCTCGAAGCCGATGCGGCCAATGCGCTCGATCTCGTGCTCCGCATAGGGCATGGTGTCCACGGCCTGCTTTTCGCCGTTTTCCAGCGTGTGGGTCTCGTGATTGCCGAAGTACACGCCGCCGATCAGCTCCCGCACGATGATAAAGTCAATGCCCTGTGCCACGATCTCGGGCTTCAGAGGGCTTGCCGGGGCCAGCTGCGGCCAGATCTTCGCGGGACGGTTGTTGGCGTACAGCCCCATGCCGGCGCGCAGCCGCAGCAGACCCTTTTCCGGCCGCTGCTCTCCGGGCAGGCCCTCCCACTTGGGGCCGCCTACCGCGCCCAGCAGCACACTGTCGGCAGCAAGGCACTTATCCAGCTCGTGCTGGGGCAGCGGGTCGCCGTACTTGTCAATGGCCTCGCCGCCCATGGCGGCAGCGGTGTAGTGGAAGGTATGGCCGTACTTTTCAGCCACCTTATCCAGCACCCGGAGGGTCTGCTTTACGATCTCCGGGCTGGAGCAATCGCCCCAGATGACAGCAATATTTTTTTCCATGGGTCTGTTCTCCTTATTGGTTAATTTCTCACCGGATGAACCCTCTCAGCTTCGCTGCGCTCAGCGCTCCCCCAAAGGGGGAGCTTTTATGCTTCTGACCGATAGATGCGCAAGACCTCCCCCTTTCGGGGGAGGTGGCATCGCGCAGCGATGACGGAGAGGGTTCCGCACCGTTTGCGTGGGAGCGGATGGGGCTTATTTCTGGATGGCCTTCATCAGGCCGCCGGCGGAGATGATGTTCTGGATAAAGGGCGGGAAGGGCTCGGCGTGGAACACCTTGCCGTTGGTCTCGTCGGTGATGACGCCGGTATCAAAGTCTACCTGAACGGTGTCCCCTGCCTCGATGGCGTCCACAGCCTCCGGGCACTCCATGATGGGCAGGCCGATGTTGATGCTGTTGCGGTAGAAGATACGGGCAAAGCTTTTGGCAATGACCACCGCGATGCCGGCGGTCTTGATGCACAGGGGCGCGTGCTCACGGGAGGAGCCGCAGCCAAAGTTCCAGCCACCCACCATGATATCACCGGGCTGCACCCGGTTCACAAAGTCCTTGTCGATATCCTCCATGCAGTGGCTGGCAAGCTCCTTGGCGTCCTGCGTGTTCAGGTGGCGTGCCGGGATGATGACATCGGTATCCACGTTATCCGGGTATTTGAAAACAGAACCTCTTGCGTTCATGCTCATGCTCCTTTCGGGTCAGACCGTGCGCGGGTCGGTGATGTAGCCGGTCAGGGCGCTGGCGGCGGCGGTGGCGGGAGAGGCCAGATAGACCTCGCTGTCCACATGACCCATGCGTCCCACAAAGTTGCGGTTGGTGGTGGAAACGCAGCGCTCGCCCGCTGCCAGAATGCCCATGTAGCCGCCCAGACAGGGGCCGCAGGTGGGGGTGGACACAATGCAGCCCGCATCGATAAAGGCGGTGGTCCAGCCCCGCAGGATGCACTCCTTATAAACAGCCATGGTGGCGGGGATGATGATGCCGCGCACGCCCTTGGCAATGTGCTTGCCCTTGAGGATGTTGTAGGCGGCTTCCATGTCCTCCAAGCGGCCGTTGGTGCAGCTGCCGATGACCACCTGATCGATCTTGATGTCCTTGCCCTCGCTGGCCTTGTGGGTATTCTCGGGCAGATGGGGGTAGCTGACGGTGGGCTCCAATGCGCTGAGGTCGATCTCGATGGTTTTTTCGTACACGGCATCGGGATCAGCCTCGTAGAACACCGGCGGGCGCTGGCTGCGGCCTGCAAGATAAGCCTTGGTCACCTCGTCCACCGGGAAGATGCCGTTCTTGGCACCGGCCTCAATGGCCATATTGCAGATGCACAGGCGGTCATCCATGGTCAGGCCAGCCACGCCCGGGCCGGTGAACTCCATGGATTTATACAGTGCGCCGTCCACACCAATCATGCCGATGATGTGCAAAATCAGGTCCTTGCCGGATACCCGGGGATTAAATTTGCCGGTGAGCACAAACTTGATGGCAGATGGCACCTTGAACCATGCCATGCCGGTGGCCATGCCTGCGGCCATATCGGTAGAGCCTACACCGGTGGAGAAGGCACCCAGTGCACCGTAGGTACAGGTGTGGCTGTCCGCGCCGATCACGCAGTCACCGGCGGTGACGATGCCTTTTTCCGGCAGCAGCGCGTGCTCAATGCCCATCTGGCCGACATCGTAGAAGTTGAGGATATCGTATTTATTGGCGAACTCCCGGCACTGCTTGGACTGGGTAGCACTCTTGATATCCTTATTGGGTACAAAGTGGTCCAGCACGATAGCGATATGCTCTTTATCAAACACGCGGTCGAAACCGGCGCGTTCAAACTCGTTGATGGCCACCGGGGTGGTGATATCGTTGCCCAGCACAATGTCCAACTTTGCGTTGATCAGCTGGCCTGCCTTGACCTCCGGCAGTCCGGCGTGTGCGGCAAGGATCTTCTGCGTCAGGGTCATTCCCATGGTAGTTTTCTCCTTTTTATCGATTGTTGATTGCGCTGACAAGGGCGCGGATACCGGCCACGATGATGTCGGTGTCCGTACCGGCACCCCATGTGACCGTGTTGTCTCCCCAGACAAGCCCCACATAGGAGGCTGCGCGGGAGGTAGAGCCCTCGTCCAAGCTGTGCTCAGAGTAGTTTTCCAGATGGAAGTCCATGCCGGTGGCGCTCTGGATAGCGTTGGCTACGGCATCCAGACGGCCGTTGCCCACTGAGGTGACCACCTTGCGCTGCCCGTTCAGCTCCAGCGTGACTGTGGCGGTAATGCCGTTTACCTGTGCAAAGTGGGCTTCCACCACATTCAGCGGCTTTGCACGGTTGAGGTAGGTATCCTCGAAGATGTGCAGCACCTCGGCGGCGCTCAACTCCTTGTGGCTGTGGTCGGACACGCTCTTGACCTTGTAGCCCAGCGCTTCCCGCATCTTGGGGGGCAGATTGTAGCCGTAGTTCTGTTCCAGCACAAAACCGATGCCGCCCTTGCCGCTCTGGCTGTTGATGCGGATGACATCGGCGTCGTAGGTGCGGCCAATGTCGTGGGGGTCCACCGGGATGTAGGGACAGGTCCAGCGGTGTTCGCCGGTCTGCTTGCGGTACGCCATGCCCTTGGCAATGGCGTCCTGATGACTGCCGGAGAAGGCGGCAAACACCAGCTGTCCGGCGTAGGGGGTACGCTCGTAGATGTGCATCCGGGTCACCCGCTCGTAGGTGGCGCAGATGGCGGGCATATCCGAGAAGTCCAGCTTGGGGTCTACGCCGTGGCTGTACATATTCATGGCCAGCGTCACAGCGTCCACATTGCCGGTGCGCTCGCCGTTGCCAAACAGGCAGCACTCCACGCGCTGTGCGCCCGCCAGCACTGCCAACTCTGCGCAGGCTACGCCGGTGCCGCGGTCGTTGTGGGGGTGAGTGGAGATGATCACGCTGTCGCGGTATTTCAGGTGCTTGTCGCAGTACTCGATCTGGTTGGCGTACACATGGGGCATGCTCATCTCCACGGTCACCGGCAGGTTGATGATCATGGGGCGCTCCGGGGTGGGCTGCATAATATCCAGCACGGCGTTGCACACCTCTACGGCGTAGTCCACCTCGGTGCCGGTAAAGCTTTCGGGGCTGTACTCGAACAGGAAGTTGCCCTCGTACTCCTCGCTGAGCTGCTTGACCAGCTTTGCGCCGTCCACGGCGATCTGCTTGATCTCCTCCTTGGACTTGTGGAACACCTGCTCCCGCTGTGCCACGGAGGTGGAGTTGTAGAAGTGGATCACCGCCCGGGGTGCGCCCTTGACGGCCTCGAAGGTGCGGCGGATGATGTGGTCGCGGCACTGGGTCAGCACCTGCACGGTGACATCGGCGGGGATCATGTTCTTTTCGATCAGGGTGCGCAGGAACTCGTACTCGGTCTCACTGGCGGCGGGGAAGCCCACCTCGATCTCCTTGAAGCCGATCTTTACCAGCATCTGGAAGAACTCCAGCTTTTCTGCAAGGCTCATGGGCACGATCAGCGCCTGATTGCCATCCCGCAGATCCACACTGCACCATGCGGGAGCCTTTTCAATATGGTCTTTTTTTACCCAGCTGTCATAACCGGCGGGTACCGGGTAGTACCCCGGTGCGTACTTGGTAGCGTCCATCATCCTGTTGTCCTCCTGATGTTGTGGTGCATAAAAATGCACCCCTTCCGTCTGCTCGTTTCACTCGCATTCACCTTCCCCAAGAGGACGGCTTTCCGGAATGCGGTAAAGTTTGCGGTATTGCCCAAAGGCGCCCCCTTGGGGGAGCTGGCATCGCGTAGCGATGCCTGAAGGGGTATCCGCATACAAAAAGGCTCCCGTCTTTCAAGGCGAAAACCTTGAGAGACGAGAGCCTGTAAATAGCTTTTACAGGGCACCCGTGGTACCACTCTCCTTGCTGCACGGTCAGGTACAGCCACTTTGCACGATCGGCCAAAACAGCGAATCGCTGCCCCTGTAACGGTGGGCGTCCGTCAGAACCTACTTGTCCGTTCAGTTCTGCCGCTCGGGGGCCAGTATCCGAAGTTCTCTGCACCCGCCTTGCACCACCCGGCGGCTCTCTGCACGCAGAAGAAAGATCGTTTTATCCCCGTCAACGCATTTGCACTTTGTTGAAAGTGAGATAATTTTAGCACGCCTGCCAGAAAGTGTCAAGAAGTTTCGTTCAGGATAAAGATGAAAGCATTTCACAATATCATGGGGTAAATCATGCAAAATTGAGGTCGTTGCTCCCCTGCCCCCTCATCCGGCAAGCCCTTTGCGCACCTATAATATGGTAACTGAGCGGCTTTAGCCCTCTTTGTTAAGAAACTGCTAAGTTTTTGCAAAGTTGCCCTCGCTGCGCTGTTGCTAGGCGGTAAGGTGTGGTATACTGGACGCAGCAAACGGGTGGAAGCCCACTTTATATAGAAGGAGGAACATCCCATGAAAGAAGTCAAGCCATCCAAAAAGCCGCTGGCTATCTACTATGCCATCGTGTTGCTGGTGCTGCTGGTCATCAACCTTGTGGTCATGCCGTGGCTGGCCGAGCGTCAGGTGCAGGAGGTAGACTACGGCACCTTTATGAGCATGACCGAGCAGGAAAACATCGGCAAGGTGGATATCCAGTCCAACCAGATCATTTTTACGGATAAGGACAACAAGCAGATCTACAAGACCGGCCTGATGAACGACCCCAGTCTGACCGAGCGCCTGTACGACGCAGGTGCACAGTTCTCCAGCGAGATCGTGGAGCAGGGTTCGCCGGTGCTCAGCTTTTTGCTGTGGTTCGTGCTGCCCATCCTGCTGTTCAGCTTCATCGGCAACCAGATGAACAAAAAGCTGATGGAAAAGGCAGGCGGCGGCCCGGGCTCCATGATGTTTGGCGGCGCGGGCAAATCCAACGCAAAGGTGTATGTGCAGTCCACCCACGGCATCCGCTTTGCGGATGTGGCCGGTGAGGACGAAGCCAAGGAGAACCTGCAGGAGATCGTCAATTATCTGCACGACCCCAAGCAGTACGAGGAGATCGGTGCTTCCATGCCCAAGGGCATTCTGCTGGTAGGCCCTCCGGGCACCGGCAAAACCATGTTGGCCAAGGCCGTGGCAGGTGAATCCAACGTGCCCTTCTTCTCCATCTCCGGCTCGGAGTTCGTGGAGATGTTCGTGGGCATGGGTGCCTCCAAGGTGCGTGACCTGTTCAAGCAGGCCAAAGAAAAAGCACCCTGCATCGTATTCATTGATGAAATCGACGCCATTGGCCAGAAGCGCAACAGCGGCCAGTTTGGCGGCAACGATGAGCGCGAGCAGACCCTGAACCAGCTGCTTACCGAGATGGACGGCTTTGAGGGCAACACCGGCGTCATTATTCTGGCAGCCACCAATCGCCCGGATTCCCTCGACCCTGCCTTGACCCGTCCCGGCCGGTTTGACCGCCGTGTGCCCGTGGAGCTGCCCGACCTGAAGGGCCGCGAAGAGATCTTGAAGGTACACGCCAAAAAGGTGAAGATCGCCCCGGGTGTGGACTTCAACACCGTGGCACGCATGGCCTCCGGTGCCTCCGGCGCAGAGCTGGCCAACATTGTGAATGAAGCTGCTCTGCGTGCCGTGCGGGCGGGTCGCAAGAGCGTGACGCAGGCCGACCTTGAGGAGAGCATCGAGGTGGTCATTGCCGGCTACCAGAAGAAGAACTCCATCCTGACCGACCACGAAAAGTGCATCGTAGCCTACCATGAGATCGGCCACGCCCTTGTGGCAGCCAAGCAGTCCAACTCTGCACCGGTGCAGAAGATCACTATTATCCCCCGCACCTCCGGCGCACTGGGCTACACCATGCAGGTGGACGAGGGCAACCACTACCTGATGAACAAGGCCGAGCTGGAAAACAAGATTGCTACCCTGACCGGCGGCCGTGCCGCCGAGGAGGTGGCCTTTAACTCCATCACCACCGGCGCATCCAATGATATCGAGCAGGCCACCAAACTTGCCCGCGCCATGCTGACCCGCTACGGCATGAGCGATGAATTTGACATGGTGGCGTTGGAAACCGTGAATAACCAGTATCTGGGCGGCGATACCTCGCTGGCCTGCAGTGCCCAGACCCAGTGCGAGATCGACCGGAAGGTGGTAGAGCTGGTCAAGACCCAGCACGAAAAGGCCATTCGCATCCTGACCGAGAACCGCGCAAAGCTGGACGAGCTGGCACAGTACCTGTACCAGAAAGAGACCATCACCGGCGAGGATTTCATGGATATCCTCAACCGCGATGATGCCGAAAACAAACCAGAAAATCCCTGAAAATAAAAATTTTTGAATCTTTTGCAATAATCCGGCCGCCGTATCCGTTTATAGAGCAGATACGGCGGTTTTCCATTGTGGATGCGCCGCAGCTGAACCATGGTTTAAAAGAAATTATGATGCAAAAAAACAAGGCAGTCCCTGCGGCTGCCGTTTTCAGGAGGTATTTCCTATGAAGATGCTGAACAAAAAGTTTGTCCGTACCCTGAGCTGTGCCGCTGTGGCGGTGTGCGCCGCTGCCATGCTGAGCGTGGGTGCCTTTGCCGCCGAGGTGGATTCTACCTGTGTGGAGGGCTATCTGCCCCCGCAGGAGCAGATGGTGCAGGGCGACATCGCACTGCACAGCGGTGACGTTGCCGTGGGCGAAAAAGACCCCAGCTACGGCGGTTACGGTGCCCCGGAGGGCAACCCCATTCAGGGCAACATTATGCTGATCTCCGGCGATGAGCTGGCCGACACCGCAAAGACCGAGGCACGCTACACCGTCAAGGGTCTGCTGGGCAAGCAGCTGCTGTACACCGCCCGCCAGAAGGACGGCGTGCTGACGCTGGATGTGCCCGCCGAGGTGGCTACCTTCCGCACCACCATCGAGGATATGCAGACCCTGCAGGCCAACGGTGTGAAAACGCTGGTGCTGGTGACCGAGAAGAACACCACCACCCTGAACCTCTCGCTGCTGTGCGAGGGACAGAAGTCCGGCACCCGCGTCACCCTGCGGCATCTGGGCAGCAATGCTACCCTCTCTGTGGGTCTGCGCTGCCGCCGCGACCTGCTGATCGGCCGCTAATCGGAAAAACGGCAGTATAATTTGTGGTTCAGAAACGCCCACAGGCGTTTCTGAACCACTTTTTTTAATGATGACAAGACCCCCGGCTGCCCGCCGGGGGTCTTGTCGCACACTTATGGAGGCTTGGACAGGAATAAAAGGAAGATCACATTCCCTTTGCGGGAAAGAGAATCGCTGCTTACTTGCCGCGGACGGCTGCGAAGCCGGCTTCCAGATCGGCAAGGATGTCATCAATGTGCTCGGTGCCGATGGACAGGCGGATGGTGTTCTGGTAGATCTGCTGCTCGGCCAGTTCTGCATCGGTCAGCTGGCTGTGGGTGGTGGAGGCCGGGTGGATGACAAGGCTCTTCACGTCCGCCACGTTGGCCAGCAGAGAGAAGATCTTCAGGTTGTCAATGAAGGTAAAGGCCTCCTCGCGGCCACCCTTGATATTAAAGGTAAAGATAGATGCGCCGCCGTTGGGGAAATACTTCTGGTACAAAGCGTGATCCGGGTGATCCGGCAGCGAGGGATGGTTCACCTTTTCCACCTGCGGGTGGTTGGCAAGGAACTCCACCACCTTTTTGGTGTTCTCCACATGACGCTCAATGCGCAGGCTCAGGGTCTCGGTGCCCTGCAGCAGCAGGAAGGCGTTGAAGGGGGAGATGGTAGCGCCGGTATCACGCAGCAGGATAGCGCGGATGTAGGTGACAAAAGCGGCAGGGCCTGCGGCATCCGCAAAGGAGACGCCATGGTAGCTGGGGTTCGGGGCGGCAATGTTGGGGTAACGGCCGCTGGCCTTCCAGTCGAAGTTGCCGCTGTCCACGATGATGCCGCCCAGCGTGGTGCCGTGGCCGCCGATGAACTTGGTAGCAGAGTGCACCACGATGTCTGCGCCGTGCTCGATGGGACGGATGAGGTACGGGGTGCCGAAGGTGTTATCAATGACCAGCGGCAGGCCGTGCTTGTGGGCGATGGCGGCAATGGCGTCGATATCCGGGATATCACTGTTGGGGTTGCCCAGCGTTTCCAGATACACAGCCTTGGTGTTGGGCTGGATAGCGGCCTCCACCTGTGCAAGGTCGTGGGCATCCACGAAGGTGGTGTTGACGCCGAACTGGGTCAGGGTGTGCGCCAGCAGGTTGTAGCTGCCGCCGTAGATGGTGTTTTGTGCCACGATGTGGTCACCGGCCTGTGCCAGTGCCTGAATGGTGTAGGTGATGGCGGCTGCACCGGAAGCGGTAGCCAGTGCTGCCACGCCGCCCTCCAGCGCTGCGATGCGCTTTTCGAACACATCCTGCGTGGAGTTGGTCAGACGGCCGTAGATGTTGCCTGCATCGGCCAGACCGAAACGGTCGGCGGCGTGCTGGCTGTTGCGGAACACATAAGACGTAGTCTGGTAGATGGGCACCGCACGGGCATCGGTGGCGGGGTCGGCCTGCTCCTGACCGACATGAAGCTGCAGGGTCTCAAATTTATATTCAGACATTGTTATTTGCCTTTCTTAATATACTAAAAGTATTATTGTTGTGTACAAAAAATCCCGATGCGTTTTCAAAGGCGCACCGGGCAGTGTGGTCTACCGGAGCTGCTGCTGTCACATTCGGGTGCACATTCGCGCAGCCGAGGGCAACATACAGTACACATCCGATGCCGGTGCCCGGTTGGTATGCATTCGCCCACAGCGATAATTCGCGTGCAGCAGTTCTTTCCAGATCAGCTTCATCTTTGTGCCCTCCTTCCGGTAAAACTTTTCCATCCCTCTATGTACCACCCGCCGGAGAACCTCTGTTTCATTTCCCTACAAGACTGGTGGATTGGATGTTTGCATTATATCCCGTTCTACCTAGTTTGTCAATAGGTTAATTCCACTTTTTTCAAGGATGTATTTTTTGCATGATAATTTTGCCCGTACTGCCACCGCCCGACAGCATTTTGTACAGCGACCCCTCTGAACAAAAAACGAAGCCCGGAACGTCTGCGGACGCTCCAGGCTTCGTTTTCTCATAAAATGGTCAGGCCTGCTTTGTCTCTTCCGTCCGGGTGGAAATGCCGAACAGCACAAAGCCGATAACAAACAGGATGGCAATGGAGCCCACACCCACGTTGGCGCTGCCGGTCAGCTGGCTGCCCACACTGACGATCATAGTGCCAAGGAAGGAGGCACCCTTGCCGCAGATGTCGAACAGGCCAAAGTATTCGCCAGATTTTTCCTGCGGGATGATCTTGGCAAAGTGGCTGCGGCTCAGCGCCTGCACGCCGCCCTGGAACATACCCACCACCACGGCCAGCACCCAGAACTGCCACTGACTCTTCAGGAAGAAGGCAAAGACGGCAATACCGGTATAGGCCGCAATGCACACCGGGATCAGGGTCTTGGATTCATATTTCTGGCTCAGGCGGCCAAAGATCAGCGCCGAAGGGAAGGCCACGATCTGGGTGACCAGCAGCGCCAGCAGCAAACCGGTGGTGTCCAGCCCCAGTGCCGTGCCGTAGGCGGTGGCCATATCAATGATGGTATACACGCCGTCAATGTAGCAGAAGAACGCCAGCAGGAACCAGAACACCTGCTTGTCCTGCGGCAGATGCTTCAAGGTCTGCCCGATGCGCACAAAGCTCTGGCGGATGGCGTGCTGCTCCACCTCCACATAGTTGATCTGGCGGTATTTTTTCAGCAGCGGCAGGGTGACCACCAGCCACCATACGGCGGTAATGACCAGCGCGATGGACAGCGCGGTCATCTGACTAAGCCCCACCGCACTGCTGCCCAGCACCAGCGCCAGACAGACCACAAAGGGCACGCAGCTGCCGATATAGCCCCACGCGTACCCGCGGGAGGACACCATGTCCATCCGTTCCGGGGTGGTCACATCGCCCAGCATGGAGTCGTAGAACACCAGACTGCCGGAGTAGCCGATCTTGGCAATGATAAAAATGACCAGAAAGGCCAGCCATGTGCCCGCCAAGCCCATGGCGCAGCAGCCGATGACGCCCACGAAAAGGCAGAGCATGAAGATGGGTTTTTTAAAGCCCTTGGTGTCCGCCAGCGTGCCCAGAATGGGACCCAGAATGGCGGTGACCACCGTGACGATGGAGCTTGCGTAACCCCAGTAGGCCAGATAGTCCACCTTGCTCACGCCACCGGCCTCGGCCAGTGCATTGAAGAAGATGGGCACCAGCGTGGCGATCATCAGCACAAAGGCCGAGTTGCCCACATCGTATAAGATCCATGCCCGCTCCAGCGGTGTCACCTTGAATTTTTCAGTTTTCATCGTATTTCCCTTTTCCCCTTGCACCGCCGGGCGGTGCAGTTTTTAAAATTCCCCAAAGGTATGGTCGTAGGCAGCGTCCAGCGGCTCGTCCGTGTCCAGCTTTGCCACATACTCTAAGATCAGCCGCTTTGCCAGCGGCAGAGCCTTGGCGTACAGCGCATCCAGCTTGCGGTTGCTCTCGGTGCACTGCGGGTTCGGCTGCGGGTTTGCCACAAGGCCGTGCATCCCATCATACTTGCCCAGCACCTTCATGCCGGTCAGCACCACCCAGCGCTTGACCGGGTTCGAAGCCTGCAGCACCTTATGCACCGTGATCATCCCCTTCAGGGATTCCAGCGCGGTCTGCTCCGAAATCTCCTTGTAAAACGGCGCAATGACCCGGGCGTTTGCCGCGCTGGGGTGGATATGGCTGGCGGTAAAGAAGGTCAGCGGGTCATAGCCATCCCGGCGCAGCAGCATATTGTCGAACTCGGTCTCGATCTCGCAGTGAGTCACACCGCTCTCCCGGGTAAACTGTTCCACAAAGGGGTGGCAGGTGCTGTCCAGCGCAAAATGGCACACAAAGCCCAGCGCGTAGGCCAGCGCCGCCTCGCGGTCGGCTTCCTCGTGCACCACCCGCCGTGCCCGGTCAAAGAACGTTCTGCCCGGCTCGTCGTGCATGGCGTTGCCCAGCGCGGCGACCGGGGTGGATTTTTCCGCATGGTAATAGAACAGCACATCCGGCCCGTGCAGACCGATATCGTACAGCTCCCGGTGCGCCTCCAGCTTTTCCCGCAGCGGCGCGGGCAGATGGTCCAGCACATTTGCGCCAAAGCGGCGGTGTGCGTAGGTAGAGGGCATTTCTCATTCCTCCTTCTTGCAGTGCCAGCGCCCGCCGCCCTGTTCCGGCTGCACTGACCAAAAATTCTATCGTTTCCAGTATAGCAGAAAGTTTGCCGACCTTCTACCCTTTTGTGTCTGTTTTCTGTAAAAAGTTTTAATAATTTTACTGCACCTCCCGCCAAACAAAAGAGGCTTCCGAAATGCCCGCAGACATTCCGGAAGCCTCTTTTCGATTATTTCAGGTTCACACGCTCTCATAGCCCTGCGGCATCTCGCTCTTGCGGTCGCGGGACATCAGGTTGCGCAGTGCATCGCTGGCGCTCATGCCCTCCTTGACGATGGCGTTCACCGTCTGAGCGATGGGCATTTCCACATGGTACTTCTCGGCCAGCTCCATGGCGGCGGGCAGGGCGTTGATGCCCTCTACCACCATGCCGACCTCTTTCACGGCCTGCTCCGGGCTTTCGCCCTTGCCGATCAGGATACCGGCGCGGTTGTTGCGGCTGTGCATACTGGTGGCGGTGACGATCAGATCGCCGATGCCGGCCAGACCCGCAAAGGTCTGGACGTTGCAGCCCATGGCCACGCCCAGCCGGGCGATCTCGGCAATGCCGCGGGTGATCAGAGCGGCGCGGGCGTTATCGCCGTAGCCAAGGCCGGTGGAGATGCCGACACCCAGCGCGATAACGTTCTTCATAGCACCGCTCAGTTCCACGCCCTTGATATCAGTGTTGGTGTACACGCGCATACAGGTGTTGCTGAACACCTCCTGCACCACCTCGGCAGCCTCCAGATCCGGGCTTGCCGAAACGATGGTGGTGGGCAGATCCAGCGCCACCTCCTCGGCGTGGGTGGGGCCGCTGAGCGCCACCAGACGCACCGCCCGGGGGCCGTTCTCGTGGCTCAGCTCATCGGCAAGGATCTCGGTCATGGTATATAAGGTATCGGGCTCAATGCCCTTTGCCACATCCACGATGATCTGGCCGGAGCGGATATAGGGCCGCGCCTTGGCCGCCGTGGCACGCACGAACACCGACGGCACTGCAAACAGCAGCACATCCTTGCCGGTGCACACTTCCTCTATGCTTTTGGTAAAACGCAGCTCCTGCGGGATGACCATTCCCGGCAGATTGGGGTGCACCCGGGTGGTGGAAAGGTTGTCCACCTCGGCTTCAATAGCCGACCACACCTGCACATCGTTGCCGCTGACGGTCAGCATCCGTGCCAGAGCCATGCCCCAGGTGCCTGCACCCAGAACACCAATACTAAACTTTTTCACGTTCGTATCCTCCGTGTCTGCACCGGGCAAGGGGCAAGCCCCCTGCCGGTGGATTTGCGCCGCGCCGGGCCGTTGCCCCGCATCCGCGCACTACTATGTCCATTGTACACGAAAGCGCCCACAGCGTCAAGCATCTGCCGCATTGCACAAATATTTAACAAGTTTATGCCATTTTTCGGTCACATCACACGTTTTATGCAAACCGTTTGCACTGCGGGGCATTTCATGCTATTATAGTATTCTGGTAGGTTTTGTAGGGATTGGTGATTCAGTCTCTTGACTTTGACCCTACTTTAAGGTATATACTGCCTTAGTCGGCAAAAGCTTTGCCGGCTTGTGCATTTTTAGCTTTGAGGAAAAAACGATGTTTGAAGCACTTTTATCCAACCGCACGGTCAGTGTGCTGGTGGAGGCGCTGCCCCGCATCCTGACGGCAGGCCTGACCATGACCATTCCGCTGACCCTTCTCTCCTTCTTTTTTGCCATGATCATCGCAGTGGCGGTGGCGCTGGTGCAGTACGCCAATGTGCCGGTGCTGCGGCAGATCGCCCGGTTCTATATCTGGGTCATCCGCGGCACGCCGCTGCTGGTGCAACTGTTCATCATCTTTTACGGCCTGCCCAGCGTGGGCATCATGTTGAATGCCTTTCCGGCGGCGGTCATTGCCTTTGCCTTCAACGAGGGTGCCTACTGCGCCGAGACCATGCGCGGTGCGCTGGAAAGCGTACCGCAGGGGCAGCTGGAGGCCGGGTACTGTGTGGGCATGAGCTGGTGGCAGATCATGCGCCGCATCGTACTGCCGCAGGCGCTGCGCACCGCTGTGCCTGCGCTGTCCAACTCCCTTATCGGTATGATCAAGGACACCTCGCTGGCGTCCAATATCACGGTGGCAGAGCTGTTCATGGCGGGGCAGCGGGTAGCCGCCCGCACCTACATCTTCCTGCCCATCTACTGTGAGGTGGCTGTGGTGTATCTGCTGTTCTGTACCGTCATCACCAAGCTGCAGGCGCTGCTGGAACGTCAGCTCAACGCCCGCGGCTTCCAGTAAAAAGGGAGGGTGAGCATCTATGGCTATGTTAGAGATCCGCAATGTGCAAAAAACCTTCCGCACCTACGCAAAGCCCGGCCTTTTCCACCGCCCCGGTGCGCGGAAGGTCACCAGCGAGCTGCCCGTGCTGCGCGGGGTAGACCTGACCGTGGAAAAGGGCGATGTAGTGGCCATTCTTGGGCCGTCCGGCTCCGGCAAGACCACCCTGCTGCGGTGCCTGAATTTTCTGGAGACTGCCGATGCCGGGCAGCTGGTGTTTGACGGCGAAAGCTTTGACCTTGCCCATGCCAGCCGCGCCGACATTGCCCGGCTGCGCAAAAAGACCGCCTTTGTGTTCCAGAACTACAACCTGTTCCGCAACAAGACCGCCCTGCAGAATGTGACCGAAGGGCTCATCGTGGCGCGTAAACTGCCCAAGGAGCAGGCGGATGAGATCGGCATGAAGATGCTTGCCAAGGTAGGCCTTGCCGACCGTGCCGACTACTACCCCCGCCAGCTTTCCGGCGGACAGCAGCAGCGGGTGGCGATTGCCCGCGCCCTTGCCGCCGACCCGGAGATTATTTACTTTGACGAGCCCACCAGCGCCCTTGACCCGGAGCTGACCGGCGAGGTGCTCAGCGTGATGCGGCAGCTGGCCGAGGAGGGCATGACCATGCTGGTGGTCACCCACGAAATGGGCTTTGCCCGCAATGTGTCCTCCAAGACCGTATTCATGGAAAACGGCGTGGTGGTGGAGCAGGCTCCCTCTCAGCAGTTCTTTGCATCCCCCAAGGAGGAGCGCACCCGGGCTTTCCTGCGCAGGATCGCCCACACGGAATAAAACCACTTCTCTTTTTGCATTTTTCACGACAGAAAGGAATTTTTACTTATGAAACGCAGAACCTTTATCTCTCTGATGGGTGTTATGGCCGCAGCCGGGGTGCTGAGCCTGACCGGCTGCTCTTCCAAGGACACCGCCGCCAGTACTGCCAGTTCCGCAACGCTGAACAAGCTGGACAGCATCCAGAAGAGCGGCAAGCTGGTGGTGGCGTTGGAGGGTGCATGGCAGCCGTGGAGCTACCATGATTCCTCCGACACGCTGGTGGGCTATGACGTGGAGGTATCCCGCGCCATTGCCGAAAAGCTGGGCGTGGAACCGGAGTATGTGGAAAGTGACTGGGACAGCCTGTTTGCTGGTCTGGACGCCGGCCGCTACGACATGGTGTGCAACGGCGTGGAAGTGACCGAGGAGCGCGCCAAGACCTATGCTTTCACCACCCCCTACGGTTACATCCACACTGCGCTGGCGGTGCGCAAGGATAACGAGGACATCCACAGCTTTGAGGACCTGAAGGGCAAGACCACCGCCAACAGTCTGGCTTCCACCTACATGGAGCTGGCCGAGAGTTACGGCGCTACCGTGCAGGGCATCGACACACTGGAGGAGACCATCCAGCTGCTGACCGCAGGCCGCATTGATGCCACCCTGAACGCGGACGTTTCCTTCTACGACTACCTGAATGTCCACCCGGACGCAGATTTCAAGCTGGTGGCACAGACTGCCGAAGCCTCTCATGTGGCCATCCCGGTGCTCAAGAGCGAGGACACCGCCTATCTGGACGCACTGAACACCGCCATTGAGGAGTTGCGCGCCGATGGCACCTTAAAGACCCTGAGCGAAAAGTACTTCGGACAGGATATTTCCTCTGAAAACTGAGAAACTCGACCCTCTCAGTCTGCTCATTTCGTTCGCATCCAGCTCCCCCGAAAGGGGGAGCTTTTTTGTTATCTGCCAGTCCGTGCGGTAAAGCTCCCCCTTCGGGGGAGCTGGCGAGCGCAGCGAGACTGAGAGGGTAAATTTCCTATTGACTTATGTAATATTATATGATATATAATATTATAGAAACACCATATCGAAAGGAGGCTGTTCCTGCATGAGTTTTCCCATCAGTGCCGCGCTGCTGGACGCCATTGTGCTGTCCGTGGTGGCGCAGGAGCCGGAAGGTACCTACGGCTACAAGATCACCCAACAGGTCACCCACACGCTGGAACTAAGCGAATCCACCCTGTACCCGGTGCTGCGCCGGCTGCAGAAAGACCAGCTGCTCACGGTCTACGATGCGCCCTTCAATGGCCGCAACCGCCGCTATTATCAGATCACCTCCGCCGGGCGGGCGCAGCTTGCCGCCTACGCGCAGGAGTGGAGCCGCTACCGTTCTTCCATTGACACATTTTTCAGAGAGGTGGAATGATCTATGACCCGTACTGCATTTCTTGCTGCGCTGGAGCAGCTTCTGGCTCCCTTGCCGGAGTCCGAGCGCAAGGACGCTTTGAGTTATTACGAAGATTATCTGGATGCCGCCGGGCCGGAGAACGAAGCCCGCGCCATTGCAGAGTTAGGCAGCCCGGAGGAGGTCGCCCGCAAGATTCTGGACGAGCAAAGCCCGCAAGGCGTCTCTGCCGCCCCGGCATCCCCTGCCCCGCGTTCCCGCTGGCGCATGGTGCTGGGCGGCGGGCTGGCGGTGCTGGTGCTGGCCTGCTTTTTCTTCCAGCACTCTAAAGCCACCCCTGTGCAGCCGGTCGAGCCTGCGTCCCCGGCAGCAGACAGCAGCTCTGTCCCGGAGGAGGCCAGCAGCAGCTACCTCGCTGTCCTAGCCGATACCGTCCCCCTCACCATCCCCGCCGATGACCTTGGGGAAAGCACCCTGCAGATCCCGCTGGAAAAGCTGAACCAAGAGCTGAAGCTCAGCCTGAACTACGGCTCTGTGACCTTTGTCACCGACCCGTCCCTTACCTCGGACAAATACGCCACCTTCCAGTTCGACAACTTCCCCCATTCACCCGTTCTGCGCACCACCGGCGGGGACGGCCGCACTACCCTGACCTTTGAAATGCCGGAAAACTGGCAGGTAGCTGAGAATGCCCCGGAAGCCATGCTCACCGTCACCATCCCGGCAGACGCCCTCGCCCGGCTGATCATCAGCTTGGAGACCGGCGATGTCCGCCTTGCGCCCATGCAGTTGAAAACGCTGACTGTTGCGCTGAACAATGGCGGTCTGCGTGCCGAAGACCTGACCGTGACCCGCGACCTGCTGGTCGAGCTTCCTGCTGGGGGATGCACGATCGATCACCTTTCCATTGCGGAATACGCCAGTATCGCTGCGACCCGCTGCATCCGTCTGCATCTGGATGGCGACCCCGCCGACTACACGACCGATGCCCGCACGGATAACGTTGTACGCATCGGCAATAAGGAATATGATAAACGCTATACCTCTTCCGGTTCCAACGGCATCCTGAATCTTTACGCCAAAGGACTGATCGATCTGAACGTTGAGGAACAACGCCCCGCATAACAGAAATCGCCCCTCTTCCATGGCTTTGCGCCAGCGAAGAGGGGCGTTTTTGTGTTTATGCCTGATGAAAATAATCGTAGATGGTCTGCGCCAGCTGTTTGCCCACGCCGGGGGTGTTTTCCAGCTGGTCGGGGGTGGCGTCCTTCACCGCGCCCACGCTCTTGAACTGCGTCAGCAGGGCTTTGGCGGTTTTGGGGCCTACGCCCGGCACCTCGGTCAGGGTGGAGGAGTAGCTTTTCTGCTTCATCTGCTGCTTGCGGTAGGCGTTGGCAAAGCGGTGGGTCTCGTCCTGAATGGCAGTGATAAAGGTAAAGGTGCCCCGGTTCATATTGATGGCAATTTCCCGCCCGTCGCTGTCCACGATGGCGCGGGTGCGGTGGTGGTCATCCTTTACCATGCCGTACAGCGGCACATCTGCCAGTGCCGTACCGGCAAGCGCCTCCTTTGCGGCGCTCACCTGTCCCCTGCCGCCGTCCATCAGCAAAAGATCCGGCTTCTGTCCGAACCAGTTGCCGCTTGGCTGGCCGTTTTCGGCCTGTGCAGCGTATTTTTCGTACTCTGCCGCCCGGCGGGAAACGGTCTCCGCCAGCGAAGCATAGTCGTCCGTGCCCGCCACGGTTTTCATCTTGAACTTGCGGTAGCCCGCCTTGAAGGGCTTGCCGTCCTTGAAGGTGACCATGCCGCAGACGCTGCTGCCATCGCCCCAGTTGGAGATATCATAGCTCTCGATGGCGCGGGGCGGCTTTGAAAGCCCCAGCACCTGCGCCAGCTCGTCCAGCAGCTTTTCCTCCCGGGCGTAGCGTCCGCTCTCCCGCGCCAGACGCTCCACCGCGTTGGTGTGCGCCATCTCCACCAGATGCGCTTTATCGCCCCGCTGGGGCACATACAGCTGCACCTCGCTGCCCCGTTTCTGGTTCAGCGCCTGCTGCAAAGCTTCCATGTCCGGCGGCAGCGCATCCACCGCGATGATTTTTGGAATTTGTTCATCATCCAGATAGTACCGGGGCAGAAATTCCTCCCGCACCGCATCGATATCCGAGGTATCGTGGAACAGAAACTCCCGTTTGTCGGTCAGCCGTCCCTCCCGGAAGCGCAGCACCGCCGCGCACACGCTGTCCGGCGTACCGGCCAGCGCCACCACGTCCATCTCCACGTCCGGATCTACCACCACCTTCTGCCCTGCCGTAAGCTTGGTGATGGCATTGATCTGATCCCGCAGAAGAGCGGCGGTCTCAAATTCCAGTCGGTCGGAGGCTTCCTGCATCCGCTCGTTGAGGGTTTTCAGGATATCCTTTTTGCCGTAGCGGATGAGGTGCACCGCGTTTTTGACCGCCTGATTGTAGGTCTCGCAGCTGATCTTTCCGCTGCACACCGCCATGCACTTGCCGATATGGGCGTTCAGGCAGGGGCGGCCTTTGCCGATCTCCTGCGGGAAGCGCTTGGAGCAGCGCGGCAGCAAAAAGGCATCCATGGCCGTTTCTGCCATCTGCCGCGCTGCAAAGCTGGAGGTGTAAGGGCCGATATACTCTGCCCCGTCCTCCTCCTTTTGCAGGGTGAAGGAAAGGCGCGGCCAGTCCTCCCGGGTGACGCGGATATAGCTATAACCCTTGTCATCCTTGAGCAGGATGTTGTACTTGGGGGTGTGCGCCTTGATCTGGCTGGCTTCCAGTACCAGTGCTTCAAACTCGCTCTGACAGACGATGACGTCAAAGGCGTAGGCGTGGGCGATCATCTGGCTGACCTTGTTATCGTGGGGCACGCCCTCGCGGAAATACTGGCTTACCCGGATGCGCAGGCGCTTGGCCTTGCCGATATAGATGATGGTGTCGCTTTTGTCCCGGATGATATACACCCCGGGCAGCAGCGGCAGCATACAGGCTTTTTGATAGAGTTCGGCCTTAGTCATGCAGCACCTTCCTCCGTATT
>ERZ773109.558-NODE-558-length-22099-cov-12.986527_pt1 | contig 22099 bp, 20 predicted proteins | sample MGYA00580569_ERZ773109 | MGnify/ENA primary metagenome ERZ773109 (study PRJEB29015, sample SAMEA2737852) | human gut metagenome | biome: human gut; feature: human-associated habitat; material: faeces | place: China | collected 2012 ...
ATTAGCGCACTTACAATCCTCCAATATATTAACTACAAAAATGAAAAGCCTATTGGCAGAGTTAAATATGAGCTATTTTAATTCCGCCAACAGGTAACTACACTATTTCAATCAATGAACAACAAGAATAAACTAACAATAAAAAATAGAATATATGAAAAACCTGTCGAACGATAAAATCAGTATTCAAATTGCCGATCACGGTGCAGAACTGGTAAGTATTTATGCAAACGGAACCGAGTATTTATGGCAAGCCGATCCTCAATTTTGGGGACGTCATTCTCCTGTATTGTTCCCGATAGTAGGACGAGTATGGAATAATACCTACCGTCATAAAGGACAAACATATTCGTTAGGACAACACGGATTTGCCCGCGACATGGACTTCCAGCTTACATACGAGGAAGAAAATGCAGCAATCTATACCTTAGAAAGCAACGAAGAGACAATGAAAGTATATCCATTTCCTTTCGTGCTCGAAATAGGATACCGTCTGAAAGGCAACCGTATTGAAGTAATGTGGAGTGTACAAAATACTGGCGACAAAGATCTTCATTTTCAGATAGGTGCTCATCCGGCATTTTACTACCGTGACCTGAATCCTGAAACAAATGAAAGAGGATTCCTCGATTTTGGCAAAAAAATCAAAACATTAGAGTATATTTCTCCTGCAGAAAAAGGATGTGTACTACCTCAGCGTCATACCTTGACCTTGCATGAAGGCCTGATGGAATTAAGACGAGATACATTTGCATGCGATACGTACATGTTCGACAATAGCCAGCTGAAAAAAATAACTCTTCTGGATAAAAAGCAACAACCATACATCAGTCTGGAATTCAACAGTCCGCTGGTTGCAGTATGGTCACCAAGCGCAACTTATCCCAATGTTCCTTTTGTATGTATCGAACCCTGGTACGGACGTTGTGACACAGTAGGTTATGAAGGAGAATTCAAAGACAGAGAATGGATGCAGCATCTTGCTCCCGGAAAAAGCTTTGAAGCAAGTTACTCTATCATTCTGGAAGATATCGAATAACACCTATCTATCCGGAATCTATGATAATTTTCCAGTACGATAAAACATTTGAGGGACTTCTTACAGCTGTATTTGAGGCATACAGACTTAAGAAATTCCCCGATTCTATCATAAAAGAGGGAGACACTCTCCCTCTTTTTTATGATGAAACATATACTGTTATAACTGATGATGAAAAAGCGGAACGAGTCTGGAAATCACTGGGAAAAAAGTTATCAAAAGGAGCACTCTCCATGCTAACTTACAGCTGGCTGTCGGAAGCTTCCGACATAGCTATCGTGCTATTCCGTTATATACGGAAAATAACTGACGCTTCACGCTCAATAGAAACTAATTTTGCAGATCCTGATATTCTTACCATTTCAAAATTAGGGAAAAAAGTAGCCGATGAACGTTACCGCATTTTACAGTTCATGCGTTTCCAGAAAACTACCGAAGGCATATATTACGGAGCCATGGAACCGCTATATGACGTGTTTCCTCTTACTATCCGGCTTTTTCGTGATCGTTTTGCCGATCAGAAATGGCTTATTTATGATGTAAAAAGACATTACGGTTACTATTATGATGGAAAAGAAGTAAATGAAATCACATTTGCAGATCCTAAACAGACGCATCTGCTGACAGGAAAACTGGACGAAAGTCTGCTGGATAAAAACGAAAAGCTTTTCCAAACATTATGGAAAAGCTATTTTAAATCTATCTGTATCAAAGAAAGATTGAATCCTGTCAAGCATAAAAAAGACATGCCGGTACGATACTGGAAATATCTGACAGAAAAGAATTAGCCTCAACAGACAGCAAACAAGTCGTCGGGATAGCCAATATCAACAAGAAATAAGGCATGTCCCGGAACCGATGTACCTGCACTGCAGCGATTCTTTTCTTCTATTACCTTACGGAATCCCTCTACAGTAAGTTTACCTCGTCCCACTTCCACCAGTGTACCAACTACGGCACGAACCATATTACGCAAGAAACGGTCGGCTTGAATAGTGAATACCCATTCATCTTCCCCTATCTGTTCCCAACGTGCATGCATGATACGGCAATTGTTTGTCTTTACATCTGTATGCAATTTACTGAAGCTGGTAAAATCTGTATACTCAAACAAAACCTTTGCTGCCTCATTCATCTTATCAAAATCCAATGACTGAAAAACTCTCCAGGCATAATTCCGGTTGAAGGGATCTTTACGGGTTGTGATATAATATTTATAAGTGCGATAAGTCGCATCAAAACGGGCATGAGCATCTTGTCTTACCCTGCGAACCTGATATACAGATATATCTGGAGGCAGTAAACGATTCAGTTTGTCTGTCACACTATCACAATCCAGCATCCGCTCGATATCAAAATGAGCTACCATCAGGCGGGCATGTACTCCAGCATCTGTTCTTCCGGCACCAGTTACTTCTATTGCATCATCACGCAAAAAAGTGATAAGTGCACGAGTCAATGTTTCCTGCACACTATTGCCATTTGGCTGAATCTGCCAGCCATGATAATTGGCACCATCGTAAGCTAAATAAATAAAATATCTGAACATTTCTGATTATCTTGTCGTTATGTGAAAACATCCCTGCTTCAATTCATACTTTACGTAGCAGCGTTCTGCTTTGCGCAAATCACGCAAGACTTCCGACAGGACCAGTTTCAGTGTATCGGCGCTCACATCTTGCATCGGACGTCCGTCTGGATCCTCCACCTTAGTAAAACGTTTCCAGCTTACATCGAAAGTAGTACCATAAAAATGACAGGAGTTCAACGACGCATTTCCGTTAGTACGACGCAGTTTTTTCACATCATCCTTAGTACGTAAAACAGAAGTTACGATTATTTTATTAGGGTTCAGTCCTTTACATTCCAGAGAATCCAGAAAATTTATACCAAGGGTATCCAGTAAAGCTGCTGCACGAGGAACAAGAAACGGTATGGAGTGAGTCAGGGAATCTACATCATAGCGTTCGCACGATACGATCTCTTTTAAATCACCATCCAAGTCGACTGCTGCTTCACGCGAGGATATAGGACGTATCCCTATACGGCGTGCAGAAGCCAGCTGTACATCATTTAAATCACCAAAACTTCTTTTGTAACTCACCACCCCACGAATATTGCGTGGATTATTCAGTTTGATAGACTTGTCTTCATGGCCACAGCTACCCAATATACCAGCTGCAACCAAAGCTATCATACATGTTATTCCTGTTAGTCTTTTCATGTTTCCAGTCAATCTTTTTCCCAAAATTCATAGAAAATACAAGGGCACAAAGATAAAAAAGAAAGCTGTCTTTTAAAAATTCATGAAGAGAAACTTCCTTAGTTCACCTCACATTGCGGTAATCGTACAACAAATAGACAGAAAACAGCTGGCAGAAAGCAGAAATTAATTTACCGTATATCGTGTACAGATAAAAAGGAATGATTAAATTTGCAGAAAAATAAACAAACGAGCATATCAAAATAATCTGAATGATCGAAAAACATATTGTATTAGAAGATATTGATCCGGTTATTTTTTACGGTGTAAACAATGCCAATATGCAAATGATTAAGGCATTGTTCCCCAAGTTACGCATTGTGGCACGCGGAGATGTCATAAAAGTAATGGGGGATGAAGAAGAAATGTGTGCATTCGAAGAAGCAATACTCGCTTTGGAAAAACATTGCGCACGTTATAATTCGCTGAACGAAGAAGCGATATTGGACATCATAAAAGGAAACAAATCGCAAATCGAAAAGACCGGCGATGTAATTGTATATAGCGTCACCGGAAAACCCATTACCCCCCGAAGTACCAACCAGCTGAAACTGGTAAAAGAATTCGATAAGAATGACATGATCTTTGCTATCGGTCCAGCCGGATCGGGTAAAACGTATACTGCTATCGCATTGGCAGTACGTGCTCTTAAGAATAAAGAAATCAAAAAAATCATATTAAGCCGTCCGGCAGTAGAAGCAGGCGAAAAGTTAGGTTTCTTGCCTGGAGATATGAAAGACAAGATAGACCCTTATCTGCAACCATTGTACGATGCTCTTCAGGATATGATACCTGCTGCCAAACTGAAGGAATACATGGAACTGAACATCATACAGATTGCTCCTCTTGCTTTCATGCGTGGACGAACATTAAATGATGCAATTGTCATTCTTGACGAAGCACAAAACACTACCACACAACAAATCAAGATGTTTCTTACCCGAATGGGTATGAATACCAAAATGATCGTTACAGGGGATATGACACAGATAGACCTTCCCTCATCACAAACATCGGGACTGGTACAGGCTATCAAGATTCTTAAAGGTGTAAAAGGTATCAGCTTCATAGAACTGAACAAGAAAGACATTGTACGCCATAAGCTGGTAACCCGTATTGTAGAGGCTTACGAAAAATTTGAAGAGAAAACGAAAAGCCTGAAAAATACAGACAAACCCTCTCTCCAATAACTGGAGTTGTAAGTAAAGAAAAATATATTCATTACTAAATATAGAAAGAAAATGAGTAAAGCTTTAACTAAAACAGACTATCACTTTCCGGGACAGAAAAGTGTATATCACGGCAAAGTGCGCGATGTTTACAACATCAAGGATGAAAAGTTAGTAATGGTTGCTACCGACCGTATTTCTGCATTCGATGTAGTATTGCCTGAAGGTATTCCTTACAAAGGACAAATGCTGAATCAGATTGCAGCCAAATTCCTCGATGCAACGACAGATATTTGCCCCAACTGGAAATTAGCTACTCCCGACCCTATGGTAACCGTAGGTGTTATGTGTGAAGGATTCCCTGTAGAAATGATTGTACGCGGCTATTTGTGCGGAAGTGCATGGCGTGCTTACAAGAGTGGAGTTCGTGAAATTTGTGGCGTACGTCTGCCGGAAGGTATGCGTGAAAATGAAAAATTCCCTCACCCGATCATTACCCCGACAACTAAAGCTGAAATGGGTATGCACGATGAAGATATTTCCAAAGAAGAAATTCTGGCTAAGGGACTTGCTACACCTGAAGAATATGAAACTCTGGAACGTTATACACTGGCTCTGTTCGAACGTGGTACACAGATGGCAGCAGAACGTGGCTTGATCCTTGTAGATACTAAATATGAATTCGGAAAGCACAATGGAGAAATCTATCTGATGGACGAAATTCATACTCCTGACTCAAGTCGCTACTTCTATTCAGAAGGATACCAGGAACGTTTTGAAAACGGTGAACCTCAGAAGCAGTTATCAAAAGAATTTGTTCGCGAATGGTTGATGGCAAACGGATTCCAGGGTAAAGAAGGACAGAAAGTTCCTGAAATGACTCCGGCAATCGTATCTTCTATCAGCGACCGCTATATTGAATTGTATGAGCACATCACAGGTGAAACATTCGTTAAAGCTGATACAGATCAATTGGCAGAACGCATCGAAAAGAACGTTACTGAATACTTAGGATAATATTTTAAAACGGAGAATGAAGAACAATCAATGAAGATTCTTTCTATACAACGGAATCTTTATTAGAAACAAGTTCTTCATTCTTCTTTTTCCATTCTTCAATCCTTTATTTTATTAAACTTATGCCTCATTATCCACAAGAAGAAATCAAACCTTACAACGAAAGCGAAAGTAAAGCCGTACAAGTAGAAAAAATGTTCGACAACATTGCTCCTGCTTACGACAACCTGAACCATGTACTCTCATGGGGAATAGATAAAAGCTGGAGGCGCAAGGCTATCAACTGTCTGAAACCCTATCATCCTCAACGTATCATGGATGTAGCTACCGGCACAGGAGATTTCGCCATACAAGCCTTTACAATGCTTCATCCGCAGGAATTGATAGGTACAGACATTTCGGAAGGCATGATGAACATAGGACGGGAAAAAGTTAAGCAAGCCGGATTCTCCGAACACATATCCTTTGCCAAGGAAGATTGTACTAATCTTTCTTTTACCGACAATTGCTTTGATGCCATAACAGTAGCTTTTGGAGTACGTAACTTCGAGAATCTGGATAAAGGATTACAGGAAATGCATCGTGTACTAGTACCAGGAGGACATCTCGTTATTTTAGAATTATCAGAACCTGAATGGTTTCCGATGAAACAACTATATGCCCTCTATTCTAAAATTGTAATACCCACATTGGGAAAACTTTTCTCTAAAGACCGCAGTGCCTATACATATTTACCCCAGTCCATCAAAGCCTTTCCACAAGGAGAAATCATGCAAGGTATCATCCGCAAGGCTGGTTTTAGTCAAGTACACTTCCAAAGACTGACCTTAGGCATCTGCACACTTTATTTTGCGACTAAATAATTAAGAACTTAAATATCTTTTTTATGAAAAAATTCGGTTTGATAGGCTATCCGCTCGGACATTCTTTCTCCAGGAATTTCTTCAATGAAAAATTTCAGTCGGAGAATATCGATGCGGAGTACGTAAACTTCGAAATCCCCACTATAGAAGATTTTCCACAAGTTATTGTATCCAACCCCACACTAGAAGGGTTAAACGTTACAATTCCTTATAAAGAGAAGGTCATTCCCTTCTTAAACGAATTAACCCCAGACGCAGCAGCTATAGGAGCTGTAAACGTTATCAAATTCGAGCGCAATAAGGGAAAACTTAAACTGATAGGACACAATTCGGATGTTATCGGTTTTACCCGATCTATCGAGCCACTTTTAGAATCTTTTCATACTAAGGCTCTTATCTTAGGAACAGGAGGAGCATCAAAAGCCATCAATTACGGCCTCAAGACACTTGGCATAGAAACACTTTTTGTTTCACGAAGTGCACACAATGAGCATACCATTACGTATTCGGAACTGACACCGGAAATAATGGACGAATACAAAATAATTGTAAACTGTACACCCGTAGGAATGTATCCGCAAGCAGACAAATGTCCGGAAATACCTTACGAATATCTTACTCCACGTCACTTGCTTTACGATTTACTGTATAATCCTAATACAACACTATTTATGAGAAAAGGAAGTGAACATGGAGCTGTAGTAAAGAACGGACTCGAAATGTTACTCTTGCAAGCTTTCGGTGCATGGGATATCTGGAACAAATAAGGCATATAACTTGTTATTAAAGTAAATCAATCAGTAAGTTATATATGAAAAAACGAATTGCCATTGGCACAGGAATCTTTTTATTGGTTCTAGTGGGTTTACTTGCCGGAGGAAGCATATACATGATAAACTTTTCACTCCGCCCTGAAAACAGAGGAAAAGATATGGAAGGCTCTTTCACTTTTATGCGAGAAAAATATCCGCAAATTATCCCATGGGTAGACAGCCTTCAGAATCATCATGCACTACGCGATACTTTTATCATCTCTCCCGATGGTATACGGATGCATGCCTTCTATGCCAGAGCCATGAAGCCCACCTCGCATACGGCAATTATCGTACATGGATATACAGACAATGCTATCCGCATGTTTCACATCGGTTATCTGTATAACCATTCATTAAACTATAACATTTTACTCCCTGATTTACGCTATACAGGGTTATCTGAAGGTGACGCTATTCAAATGGGATGGTTAGACCGAAAAGATGTCATGCAGTGGATTGACATTGCTCCTGCATTGTTTGGTGATTCCTTACAAGCAGTAGTACACGGTATATCAATGGGAGCTGCCACTACCATGATGCTCTCAGGAGAAAAGCTTCCAGCATATATACGTTGCTTCGTTGAGGATTGTGGATATACCAGTGTATGGGATCAGTTCAAAAAAGAATTAAAAGAACAATTCGGACTTCCCGCATTCCCTTTACTATATACTGCCAGCTGGCTGTGTGAATGGCAAAATGGATGGAACTTCAAAGAAGCATCTGCTGTAAAACAAGTTGCCAAATGCCAAAAACCAATGTTCTTTATCCACGGTGATAAAGATAATTTCGTACCCACTTATATGGTACATAAAGTTTACGAGGCAAAGCCTCAGCCCAAGGAACTTTGGATTGTTCCGGGAGCTGACCATGCTACCTCTTATTTCTATTATCCTGAAGAATATACCTCACGTGTAGAACATTTCATCAAAAAGCATATTCCTTAAGAAGGTTTTTATTCCTCCTCGAGCAAAAACAAAGAAATGCCCTTGGAGGAATTTTTATATCTATCAAAATAATCAGTTATTTTCTTTCATTCTGCCGACTAATGTTCCCCAACTATTTCGAAGGCTCTCATTGTCAACTTTATGGTTGTATGCTTGTAACGCACCTTTGGGAACGACAACCTGTTCAACTTGTTCCGGTAAAGAATAAATTTCTAAAGAAGGAGGTTCCGGTGCATTCACGGTAAACACCTTCACAGAACTGTTACCTAAAGCATTAAAAGCTAAATGCTTCAGATTTCGACCAAGAGTAAGAACATCAAGGTGAACATTGGCAGAGAAAAGAGTCTGCCCTACAGATTCAACACTTTCCGGAAGTTCTACAACAGATAAATCCGGACAATATTGGAAAATACCATGATGCATAATACCTGTCACTCCCTGCTTTAAGATACCGGTACTTTTTACCTGACGCAGATTACGACACAAATAGAAAGCTCTTTCTTCTATCAGTTCAATACTATTCGGTAAAGTCACTTCACGTAATCCTGATTCACGGAAAGCTTCAATCCCAATTTTCTTCAGAGATTCAGGAAGAGCTATCGAACGTAAGTTGTCTGTATGCAATAACGACTGACTGCTTATTTCCTCCAATGAAGCAGGTAAAACAATCGTTTCTGCAGCAACATTCGAAAGTGCCCGCATCGGTATAGTTTTTATTTGGGTATGTCCTAAATCGAGCTGAATCAGATTCCGGCAACCATAAAAACAATATTCACCTATCTTTTTCAGACTTTCAGGAAAGACTATTTCCTTCACCGGATTGTTTGAAAAGGCATCAGCCTGAATTTCCTCCAATCCTTCATTTAAAATGATTTTATTGAAAGAACAAGAAGCAAAAGCAGAAGAGGCAATTACCTTTACATCGGTTGGAAGACGATATTCCTCCCCTTCTTTCATTAAAACTTCTGTCAGTACTCCGTCTTTGATTACATAGTCAACCACTTTAATTGTGAAGCTGGCTTGCTTACCATCTATAACAATTGTTACAGGAAGTTCTTCTGATACATTTTCTGTCGAAAACCCTAAAATATTATCAGCCGAAACAGACAGCCTTTCCCGCTTACCATTATCGTATATACCTTCCACAACAAGTCCTTCCAGGTTTAAACCAGTATCAGCATGAAGTAAATAAGTCGTTTGCACAGGAAGAGACACAATCTCTATACGTGTAAGAGTACCTTCCGGAGTTGAAGAAGAATCATCTTTTCCATGCTCGTCCGAGCTTCCATCCGACGGAGATATTGTCTGTTTCCGCTCTTCAACTATCGGTCTTTCTTACAAGCAACGACAAGTAATACTGAGCTTACAAGAAGTAAGGAATAACAAAGAAATCGCTTCATAAAATCTTCACTAAATAAAAAAAATGATAAAACAATAATGTATAATAATCATTTCGGCGAACTTTTGTTCAGCAGCTTTTCCTTTTTTATTCAAAAATACCTCCATCCTAGTAATCATGCTTTCCATTATAAAGCAAACTAACAGTTTTTTCAATAAGCCTTTCGGTTTTCCGCATAATTTTATGTATGTTTGTAACAGAAACCAAATACAACATTTACATTTATGAAAAAGACATGGATTATCATTATTGCCGTAATAGCTGTTATTGCTGTTTACGGAATTTCTTCGTATAACTCAATGGTATCACAGGAAGAAGCTGTAGGAACAGCATGGAGTAATGTAGAAAACCAATACCAGCGCCGTGCTGACTTAATACCTAATCTGGTCAATACCGTCAAAGGATATGCAGCACACGAAAAGGAAACGTTCGACGCTGTTGTGTCTGCTCGTGCCAAAGCAACCCAGACAACGGTAAGCATCGACGATCTGACTCCAGAAAAGATGGAAGCATATCAGCGTGCACAAGGTGAAGTAGGCAGTGCTTTGAGCCGTCTGCTTGCCGTAACAGAAAATTATCCAGACTTGAAAGCCAATGAAAACTTCCAGACACTTCAGGCACAGTTGGAAGGGACTGAGAACCGCATCAGTGTGGAACGCCGTAACTTCAACAATGTAGCACGCAAATACAATACAGCAATACGTCGCTTTCCGAAAAATATCTTTGCCGGTATGTTCGGATTCGAAAAGCGTCCTTATTTCGAAGCTCAGGAAGGAGCCGAACAAGCTCCTGAAGTTAAATTCTAACAAGAATGAGAAGAATCATATCGCTTGCACTGCTGCTTTGCAGCATCTTCACCACACTGTGGGCACAGTCGCATGCCTATAAGGTAGAAGAAATACCGATGGTTCACCTGCAGAACCGCACCCGCTATGTCAGCAATCCCGATGGAATATTGAGTGCCGATGCAGTAGCTGCGATGGACACTACACTTTTTGCTTTGGAGCAACGGACTGGTGTTCAAACGCTAGTCGTAGCCGTAAAGCAAATAGACGGAGGTGACTGCTTCGAATTTGCTTATCAGCTGGGAGAAAAGAACGGTGTGGGAGAAAAAGGAAAAGACAACGGACTGGTTGTCCTGCTGGTTACAGAAGAACGTTGCATTCAGTTTGCCACAGGATATGGTCTGGAAGGTGTTCTTCCTGATGCTGTCTGCAAACAGATACAAGTAAGGTACATGAACAAATACCTGGGAGAAGGCAACTGGGATGCCGGTATGCTGGCAGGTATTCAAGCTATCAGCCGCCAACTGGACGGAACAGGTGAACCTCCCGTTCCCCGGAAGGAAGAAGAAACAGATTATTTACTTCTCATCATCCTGATATGCTGTTTCATCATTGTGCCTACACTTTTATGGTTCAGCGTACGACAACGCAAGAGATGTCCACAGTGCCATAAACATACGCTTCGTCAGCTTTCCATACGAACGATATCACGTATGAACGGCATCCGCACTGAAGAAATCGTGCTACACTGCACAAACTGTGGACACATTGTCCGCCGACAAAGACAAGTACGTGACGAAGACGATTTCCATCACCGTGGAGGCAACGGAGGCCCTTTCCTTGGCGGACCGTTCTTCGGAGGAGGTTTCGGAGGTAGCGGCGGTGGAGGCTTCAGTGGTGGCTCTTTTGGCGGAGGAAGCTTCGGAGGAGGAGGAGCTGGAAGCAAATTCTAACTAAAAACGAACATTAAAGAATCTATGTACAATAACACTTTTGGAAACATATTCCGTCTGACTAGTTTCGGCGAATCACACGGAAAAGCTATTGGCGGAGTGATAGACGGATTTCCGGCAGGCATTACCATAGACATGGAATTTATACAAAAAGAACTGAACCGCCGCCGTCCGGGACAGTCTGCCATTACAACTGCACGTAAAGAAGCTGATGAAGTAGAGTTTCTTTCAGGCATATACGAAGGAGTATCAACAGGATGCCCTATCGGATTTGCCGTATGGAATACCAATCAGCACTCAAACGATTATGACAACATGAAAGATGTCTATCGTCCTTCGCACGCAGATTATACTTACACCCAGAAATATGGCATACGCGATCATCGGGGCGGAGGACGTTCATCTGCCCGCGAAACAATAGCCCGTGTAGTAGCCGGAGCATTGGCCAAGCTTGCCTTACGTCAGTTAGGTATCAGCATTACGGCATTTACTTCACAGGTCGGTCCGTTTAAACTGGATAAAGACTATACAGCTTACGATTTAACCAGCATAGAAAACAACCCGGTACGCTGTCCTGATCAGGATCTGGCACGCCAGATGGCCGATTACATTTTCCGTATAAAAGGAGAAGGCGATACCATCGGCGGTGTAATAAGCTGCGTCATCAAAGGATGTCCCGTCGGACTCGGGCAACCAGTATTCGGTAAGCTGCATGCCGCACTGGGAAATGCGATGCTCAGCATCAATGCCGTAAAAGGATTCGAGTATGGACAAGGATTCAGCAACATGGAACTGAAGGGAAGTCAGCAGAATGATATCTTTTATAACAATAATGGAGAAATAGGCTTCCGCAGCAATCGCTCGGGAGGTATTCAGGGAGGTATCAGCAACGGACAGGATATCTATTTCCGGGTAGCATTCAAACCTGTGGCAACCGTTCTCATGGAACAGCCTACGGTAGACATTCACGGAAATGAAACCATTCTGAAGGCTCGCGGACGACACGATCCTTGTGTACTGCCCCGTGCTGTACCCATCGTAGAAGCTATGGCTGCCATGACATTACTCGATTATTATTTACTCGATAAAGCCTCAACATTATAAATCATAACCATGGAAATCAAACAATACATCAAAGAAAACGAATCCCGCTTTTTAGAGGAACTCTTCAGCCTGATTCGCATACCCAGTATCAGTGCCCTGCCTCAACATAAAGATGATATGCTTGCCTGTGCCGAACGCTGGCGTCAGTTGCTTCTGGAAGCAGGAGCAGACGAAGCAATGATTATGCCTTCACAGGGCAATCCGCTTGTCTACGCAGAAAAGCGCGTCAGTCCCGATGCACCGACCGTACTTATTTATGCTCACTACGATGTCATGCCTGCCGAACCGCTTGAACTATGGAAGAGCCAACCTTTCGAACCGGAAGTGCGCGACGGACACATTTGGGCACGTGGAGCCGATGACGATAAGGGACAAGCTATGATTCAGGCAAAGGCATTCGAATACGTAGTAAAAGAAGGGCTGCTGAAGCACAATGTGAAATTTATTTTCGAAGGAGAAGAAGAAATCGGCTCACCCAGCCTCAATGCTTTCCTGAAAGAGCATAAGGAATTGCTGAAAGCCGACGTTATCCTCGTTTCAGACACAAGTATGCTTGGAGCCGACCTGCCATCGCTGACAACCGGACTACGCGGACTGGCTTACTGGGAAATAGAAGTTACCGGCCCGAACCGTGATTTGCATTCCGGACACTTTGGAGGAGCTGTTGCCAACCCGATAAACACGTTATGCAGCATGCTTGCACAGGTTATAGATGCAGACGGCCGTATCACCATTCCTCACTTCTACGATGATGTAGAGGAAGTACCAGCAGCTGAACGCGACATGATTGCCCATATTCCTTTCGATGAAAAGAAATACATGGAAGCCATCGGTGTAAAAGCGTTGAAAGGTGAAAAAGGTTATTCTACTCTGGAGCGCAACAGTTGCCGTCCGTCGTTCGATGTTTGCGGAATCTGGGGAGGATATACGGGAGAAGGTTCAAAAACCGTTCTTCCATCGAAGGCATACGCCAAAGTATCTTGTCGTCTGGTTCCTCATCAGAACCATGAAGTCATCTCAAAACTGTTTGTCGATTACATTAACAGCATCGCTCCTGAATATGTACAGGTAAAGGTTACTCCTATGCACGGAGGCGAAGGCTATGTATGTCCGATATCTCTTCCAGCTTATCAGGCTGCCGAAAAAGGATTTACCAAGGCATTCGGTAAAAAACCACTGGCTGTACGACGCGGAGGAAGTATTCCTATTATCAGCGATTTCGAACAGATTCTGGGAATCAAAACTGTCCTGATGGGATTCGGCCTGGAAAGTGATGCCATTCACTCACCCAATGAGAACTTCTCGCTCGACATTTTCCGTAAAGGAATAGAAGCTGTAGTAGAATTCCACAAAGAGTTCAGCAAATAACAACAAATACATTAAGTAGCAAAGAGACTTTCTGAAAAACGAAAGCATTTGCTTCATCTTTATAAAAAACCCTCCCTGTTTCAGTCCTCATTTATTATGCAAGACTAAAACAGGGAGAGTTTTTTATCTGTACCCCAAAGTTTTGCAGCTGTTAACGCAAGCGTAAGATATCTCCAACTTTCGGTGCTGGAGAATCAGGGGCCATATTGTTCATCTTATACAGACGCTTCAGTCGTACACCAAACTTCTGTGAAATGCTATACATCGAATCACCGCTACGAACAACATATGCAATATGATCTTTAGTAGCACGACGACGCTTTTCTTCCAAATATACGATTTCACCACCGCGGAATACATAGTCCTTAGGCAGTTCATTATATTTACGCAACTTACGGTGACTGATATCAAACTCTTTTCCCAATGACTTGAATGTATCTCCACGACGTGCTACGACATAAAGAAGTTCGTTTGCCAGATAAGGCTGATGAGGATTCGGGAACTCTTCCGCCCATTCCAGTCCCCCTTTATGATCGTACTTATCCAAGTCATACAATTCTATGATATTAATCAGACGATTGGCATACTGCGGATCGGTAGCATAACCAGCTTTTTTCAATCCCCTTGCCCAGCCTTTATAATCAGTAATTTTCAAACGAAACAAAAACGCATAGCGCGCACCCGAACGTAAAAATTTTGAATGGTCGCGATAAGAGTCCTTCGGATGCTTGTAAGCACGAAAACACTCATTACGCGCATCATCGTCATGACGTACGGAACGTCCGTCCCATGAACCGCCACACTTGATACCAAAGTGATTGTTCGATTTCCGCGCCAACTCACTTTTTCCAGCTCCCGACTCCAGCAGTCCCTGTGCCAGCGTAATACTTGCCGGAATACGGTAATGCTTCATTTCATCTACAGCGATACCCCGGTATTTATGTATATAGTCTTCGTATACTTTGTTACGCTTTTGTGCCGACGTAGAAACCGTAATACACATCAGGCACATAAATATCAACCAATGAGATAGTTTCATTCTTCTTTCCGTTTAAATTAAAGCAGGGCAAAGATAAACTATTTACACGAATAATACCACAGATGATAGGAAATCTCCCTTTTTTTCCTTACATTCGTATAAACTTTAACCCCCACTGCCTATGAAAGAAATAAAGATTGAAATAAATATCCGCGCTTTACGTTACGAAGAACTGGACGAAAAAGACCGTAAGCTGATAGATGCTGCCAAAGAAGCTACGGCACGAAGCTATGCCCCTTACTCACACTTTTCGGTAGGAGCAGCAGCTTTACTGGCAAACGGTGTGGTAGTAACCGGAAGTAATCAGGAAAATGCTGCTTACCCGTCAGGAACATGTGCCGAACGTACCACGCTCTTTTATGCCAATTCACAATATCCGGATCAGGCAGTAGACACACTTGCCATTGCAGCCCGCAGCGAAACGGGTTATCTCGACTCCCCTATTCCCCCATGTGGAGCCTGCCGTCAGGTTCTTCTGGAAACAGAACAACGTTTCCACCAGCCCATGCGGATACTGCTTTACAGTAAAAACGACATTTATGTACTGGAAGGAACCAAAGACTTGCTTCCGCTTTCATTCGGAGGTGAATACCTGAAAGTCTGAAGAGTTTTCCATCGGCAGTCATTAAGTCCGATGAAAACAAAATAAAAAAACGGAGAAGTGACCCCGAAACAAGTTCCACTTCTCCGTTTCTTTGTTATTTCATTTCCTTCTTATTTATCACCATACATGCGTGCACGCATTTCTTTAATATGATCGGAAGTGATATATTCATCATATTCCATCATCTTATCGATGATACCATTCGGCGTCAATTCGATAATACGGTTCGCTACTGTTTCGATAAACTCATGGTCGTGTGAAGAGAAGAGTACGTTACCCTTATAAATCTTCAAGTTATTGTTGAATGCCTGAATAGATTCCAAATCCAGGTGGTTGGTCGGAGTATCCAGAATCAAACAGTTCGCATTGCGAAGCTGCATGCGGGCAATCATACAACGCATCTTTTCACCTCCCGAAAGTACGTTGACTTTCTTCATCACTTCTTCACCCGAGAACAGCATACGTCCCAGGAAGCCTTTCATTTCTACTTCATTGCCCTGACCATACTGGCTCAACCAGTCTACCAGATTCAGGTCGCAGTTAAAGTAGTCTGTATTATCGAGCGGCAAATAAGCTGTTGTAATAGTCACACCCCAGTTATAGTGTCCGGCTTGTGCCTTACGATTGCCGTTGATAATTTCGAACAAAGCAGTCATGGCACGCGGATCGCGACTCAGGAATACAATCTTATCTCCTTTTTCTACAGTAAAGTTCACATCATTGAACAAGACTACGCCGTCTTCTGTTTCAGCACGCAAACCAGAAACTTCCAGAATCTGATTTCCCGGTTCACGATCCATCGTAAAGATGATACCCGGATATTTACGAGATGACGGTTTGATTTCATCCACATTCAATTTCTCCAACATCTTCTTACGGCTGGTAGTCTGCTTCGACTTAGCCACATTGGCAGAGAAACGACGGATAAACTCTTCCAGCTCCTTACGCTTTTCTTCAGCTTTTGCTTTCTGGTTCTGCTGCTGACGAAGTGCCAGCTGACTAGATTCGTACCAGAAGCTATAGTTACCGGCAAAGAGATTTACCTTGCCAAAGTCAATATCTACCGTATGCGTACAAACTGAATCGAGGAAGTGACGGTCGTGGCTCACAACCAGCACAGTATGTTCGAAGTTAGAAAGATATTCTTCCAACCAAGTTACCGTATCCATATCCAAGTCGTTGGTAGGCTCGTCCAGCAACAGGTTGTCAGGATTTCCAAACAATGCCTGAGCCAACATCACACGCACCTTTTCCTTACCACTCAGATCACCCATCAGTGTATAATGCTTGTCTTCCTTTATTCCCAGACCGCTCAGCAAGATAGCTGCATCACTTTCAGCATTCCATCCTTCCAATTCAGCAAATTTTTCTTCCAGTTCCGCCGCCTTAATACCGTCTTCATCGGTAAAATCTTCCTTTGCATAAAGGGCTTCACGCTGCTTCATGATGTCCCACAGTACAGTGTGTCCCATCAACACGGTATCGAGCACCGTATGGGCATCGAACTTAAAGTGGTCCTGACTCAAGACAGAAAGGCGTTCGCCCGGTCCCAGTGTCACACTTCCTTTCGTAGGGTCAAGCTCTCCCGAAATCACTTTCAGAAAAGTAGACTTACCCGCACCGTTAGCACCGATAATACCATATATATTACCATTCGTGAACTTCATGTTCACATCATTATACAACACTCTTTTTCCAAATTGAACGGCTACGTTTGAAACTGTAATCATTTCTTTCTATACCTATTTAAAAATTAATCGGATGCAAAGATAATATAAAAAAGTGAGATACAGAGCAAAGCAAAGCGTAATGATTGAGGATAATAAAAAGAAGGAAGTCAGACAAGGGGAATTTGGAGGAATCAATCGGAACTGATACTTTTGCAAAATACTTTCAAAAAGACCCGCCGATAAGGTGTCAAAAACTTCAGCAAGAAAGGATTATTTTTCGTACAAAAAATAAAAAAAGATCTCGATGTTTTGTATAAAAGATGCTGAAGAATTAATAGCAACAAAAATTGAAACAAATGAAGAAATCTACCTGGAAAAAACATCATAAATGGTTCGGGCTGATATTTGCCTTTTTTATTATCCTGTTTGGTGCTTCGGGCATTGTCTTGAACCACCGGCAGTTCTTTTCTGATTATCAGATCAGCCGGAAATGGCTACCCGACGCCTACCGGTACAAGAGCTGGAACAACGGACTGTTGCGGGGAACTCTCTCCTGTCCTCCCGGTATCTGTCAAGAAGACAGCGCTATCTTATTGTTTGGCAATGCCGGCATTTTTCTGACCGACCATGATACTACTACGTTTGATGATTTCAACCGTGGTTTTCCTCACGGAGTCGACTGGCGTAACATACGGGGAATAGCGATTACTCCTCAAGGAGATTTATTCGCCGCCGCTCAGTTCGGACTTTACCGCTACAGCAAAAAGGCAGGATGGCAAGCAGTCAGGCTTCCTCTGCAAAAGGGGGAAAAATTATCGGACATCACCACGCTCGGTGACACCTTGATAGTCGTCGGGCGTTCCTGTTTGTATTACGCGACATCGCCTTACCGTCATTTCAGCCCAGTCATTCTGCAAGCTCCCGAAGAATACAATGGGAAAGTTTCATTATTCCGCACCATCTGGCTGTTGCACAGTGGTGAACTGTTTGGAACTGCTGGCAAACTGGTCATGGATACGCTGGCAGTAATACTGATCATCCTTTCGGTAAGCGGAATCTTCTACTGGTTTCTACCCAAGTATATTCGCCGGATAAAACAAACCGGACGTTCAGCAACAACAAGTATCGCCTTACTGAAAACATCTCTATCGTGGCACGACAAGATAGGCAGAACGACTATCGTGCTGACACTCTTTATAGCCTTGACCGGATGGTGTCTGCGCCCTCCGGTACTGCTGGCACTGGTTTACGGAAGAATACCTGCCATACCTTTCACACAGCTTGACTCGCCGAATGCATGGAACGATAAATTACGGATGCTCCGCTACGATGAGCAGCAAAACGACTGGCTACTTGCTACTTCGGAAGGATTTTATTCTCTTAAATCATTTCAGAGTACTCCTGTAAAAATATCCAAGACACCTCCCGTAAGCGTCATGGGAATCAATGTCCTAAAACAAGACAAACAGGGAAACTGGCTTACAGGTTCTTTCAGTGGAATGTATGTGTGGAACAGACATTTGGGAAACATTACCGATTTCTTTACCGGAAAAACAGCTCCAGAAACAGCAGGACCACCGTTCGGCAATCATGCCATCACCGGATACAGCAGTGATTTTGACGGTAAACTCTGTATTGCCGAATACGAAAAAGGCAGCGATTTTGCATCGATGCCTGCCAACATGGAAACGCTTCCCATGTCGCTATGGAACTTTGCCCAGGAAATCCATACCGGACGCATTTATACAGTTTTAGGTAAAGGAACACTGGTCTTTATCTTTTTTGCCGGACTGGGAGTGTTATGGAGCCTGATTACGGGATATATCATCAGACGGAGAAAATCATAGAAAAGAAAAGCGGCATTTTCTTTTTCCCTTTCATCGGGAAAAGAAAATACCGCCTTTGTCATACTATCTGCACTTCCGTGGAATATTTTCCCGGAATAAGTTTACATTACAGAGGTTTATACTCTACAAAAGCTTCCATAGCTTCGTAGCATGCCAGACCAAGGCTGTCGTACAACGATGCAGTACCACGATTACGGTCTTCACTACGTTGCCAGAACAAACGTTCGTCGTTGCCCAGGAAAGGCGCACTTTCCATCTGTGACTGATGCTTCAAGATAGAGTTACGTTTAGCACGCAATTCCTCCGGACTCAATGGTACAGCCATCTCGATGTTTTCAATTTCCCATTCAGCCCATGCGCCACGATACATCCATATGCGGCAGTCTTTCAGCCATTCAGCTCCAGCTTTCTTCTCTTCGTCGATAGCAGCCAGTACAGCATCAGTACAAACTCGGTGTGTTCCGTGTGGGTCTGCCAAGTCACCAGCTACATAAATCTGATGAGGTTTTACTTCACGAAGCAAATTCATCACAATGTTTACGTCAGCTTCGCTGATAGGATTCTTCTCGATACGTCCTGTTTCGTAGAACGGAAGGTCGAGGAAGTGAACACGTTCCAACGGAATCTGGTTGTATGTAGAAGCAGTGCGAGCCTCACCACGGCGAATCAAACCTTTGATAGTAAGAATATCGCGGGTATCCATGTCGCCTTCTTTCTTGCTCAACAGGAACTTCTTGATTTCCGCATATTTGTTCTTAATGGTTTCATTCTTGTTCTCATCGAACAACTGGTTGAAACCGTTTATGAAATGCATGAAACGTACAACTTCTTCATCGCCTACAGCAATGTTTCCTGAAGTTTCGTAAGCCACATGAACCTCATGTCCCTGCTGTACCAGACGACGCAATGTTCCTCCCATAGAGATCACATCATCATCCGGATGCGGAGAGAATACAACTACACGCTTCGGGAATGGTTTAGCACGTTCCGGACGATAAGTATCGTCTGCGTTCGGTTTTCCACCCGGCCAGCCAGTAATTGTGTGTTGCAGGTCATTGAATATCTTAATGTTTACATTATATGCAGAACCATACAACGCCAACAATTCGCTCAAACCGTTTTCGTTATAATCCTTGTTAGTCAACTTCAAGATAGGCTTCTTGGTAAGCAGACACAACCAAACGATAGCACTACGAATCAGCTTGTCATTCCATTCGCAGCTTGTTACCAGCCAAGGACGCTGAATACGAGTAAGGTGTGCAGCAGTAGGCAGGTCAACGCAAACGGTTGCATTCTGATGCATCTGCAAATAAGAAGCAGGAAGTGAATCAGAGATTTTGTCTTCTACTGCTTTCTTGATGATGTCAGCTTTTTCTTCTCCCCATGCCAACAAGAATACCTTACGGGCTTCCATGATAGAACCGATACCCATTGTGATAGAACATGGAGGCAGATTGTCTACTCCCAGATTATGAGCAGCTTCAGAACGTGAAGTAGCGTCTATCAAAATCAGTCTTGTCTGAGAAGTAGCAGCCGATCCTGGTTCATTCATTCCGATATTTCCTTCACGACCTATTCCCATTACAGCAATATCGATACCACCATAAGTCTTGATGCGCTGCTCGTATAAGTGACAATGATCTATTACACCTTCTTGAGGAATAGTGCCGTTCAATGTAAATACATTCTGCGGATCAATATCAACTTGTTTCAGGAACAGTTCGTTCAACTGGTTGAAGCTGCTGTTATTAGGCTCTGTCAATGGATAGTATTCATACAAGTTGAATACTACAACATTGCGGAAGCTCACACCTTCTTCCTTATGTCTGCGAACCAGTTCCGCAAACAGCGGGCGAAGTGATGCACCAGTACCTGCGGCAATAGTGCAAAACTTACCGTCACGCTGACGTTCCTGTACCTTGCGGATGATTTCATCGGCAATGCATGACACTCCTTCATCTACTGTTTCATAGATATTGGTAGGAATCTTCTCGAAACGTGTCAGTACAGAACGTTCAATCGTATTTTCTGGTTTATAATATCTGGTAGATACTCTGTTCAGAGATATCTGTGAACTAAGGTTAGTTCTCATAGGTAATTCTCCTTAATAATATAGATGTTAATTACAGATTATTGCGCTCGATGTCCTTGAAGTATTTGTAAGTACCTACTTTCAATTCATCGGTAGCAGCCTCATCACAAACGATGATTCCATGAGGATGCAACTGCAAAGCGCTGATAGTCCACATTTGTGTAATGCCACCTTCTACAGCATGCTGCAAAGCACGTGCCTTGTTATGGCCGTTGCACAGAATAAGTACTTCCTTTGCTGCCATTACAGTACCTACTCCTACAGTTAACGCTGTTTTAGGAACTTTGTTCACGTCGTTTTCAAAGAAACGAGAGTTTGCAATAATAGTATCAGTTGTCAAAGTCTTGACACGAGTGCGTGAAGTCAATGATGATCCCGGTTCATTGAAAGCAATATGTCCGTCAGGACCAATACCTCCCAAGAAGAGATCGATTCCACCAAATGATTCGATCTGTTTCTCATAATTAGCACATTCTGCTTCCAAATCCTCAGCATTTCCGTTCAGAATGTGAATATTTTCCTTACGGATATCAATGTGGTTGAAAAAATTATTATGCATGAACGAATGATAGCTTTCAGGATGTGATTCCGGCAATCCTACGTATTCATCCATATTGAATGTCACTACATGCTCGAATGATACTACACCTTTTTTGTTCAGTTCAATCAGCGCTTTATACATACCCAGAGGGGAAGAACCGGTAGGCAAGCCCAAAATAAACGGTTTTTCGGCTGTAGGTTTTGCCTGATTGATTCTCTTAGCTACATAGTTTGCTGCCCATTGTGAAAGAGCTTGGTAGTCAGATTCGATAATTACTCTCATAGTTTTTCCAGATTTAATTAATATATTTGTAACAAGAATTGATATTCTTATTGTTTTCGCTACAAAGATATCTGTATTTATAGATAAAAGCAACTATAACAATAAGTAATTACATCCGATTTTTAAAGTTTTTAATTAAGTAATTGTATATTTTTAAAACCACATCCGCATGAAAGAACGATTATTAGAGGAAATACAAAAGGGGTCAAAAGGGGCGGTAATGAAGAAACATATCATTACATATTTGATATCATTACTGTCCACTAAAAATCGCATATAGTTCTTTGAAATAATTGAATTACAGT